>Ga0302320_10002237_pt1 | contig 45963 bp, 39 predicted proteins | sample Bog_T0_3_FD_202130 | JGI IMG/M metagenome (GOLD analysis project Ga0302320, IMG submission 202130) | Peat permafrost microbial communities from Stordalen Mire near Abisko, Sweden - Bog_T0_3 | ecosystem: Environmental > Terrestrial > Soil > Wetlands > Peat | place: Sweden: Abisko, Stordalen Mire...
TGGAGGGCTTCGGAGAACGAGACGACGTAGGCTTTGGAGGCGTAGTAGATGGCCATGAGCGGGCCGGGCTGGAAGGCGGCGGTGGAGGCGATGTTGAGGATGTAGCCGGTGCGGCGTTCGATCATGCCGGGGAGCGCGAGGCGGGTGAGTTGGGTGAGGGCTCCGATGTTGAGCTGGATCATTTCCATTTGCGCGGCTTCGGGGAGGTCGGCGAATTTGCCGAGGAGGCCGAAGCCGGCGTTGTTGATGAGAACGTCGAGGGTGAGGCCGGCGCGGGTGATATCGGCGAAGAGGGTTTGGGCGGCGTTGGGCTGGGCGAGATCGATGGGGAAGATGTGGGGGTTGCGGGCGGTGGTGCGTTCGATGGTGGTGGCGGTGGATTGGAGGGATTGGGCGGTGCGGGCGGTGAGGACGACGTCGTAGTTGTTGGCGGCGGCGATTTGGGCCAGTTCACGGCCGATGCCGGTGGAGGCTCCGGTGATCAGGGCTGTGGGCATGGTTTTAGTCTGGCATGGTTGGGGGGGATCGGGACCTATGTCCGCTATTCGCGAATCGCGAATGTAGAAGCATGGAGCTAATGATGAGTCGCCGTCATTTGGTAGTATTTTGACGTGTATTGTCTTATTTTAGCTTGACAATGACGATCAAAACGTGTCAATATATGATGCATGATATGGAGTTCCTGATGGCAACTAACGAGCTTTTGACTCCAGAAGAGTCCGCCGTTTATCTGAAGATGCACGTTGATAGCGTGCGAAGGCTTCTGCGCTCTGGCAAGGTTCCCGGCGTGAAAATTGGCGGAGCATGGAGGGTTCGTAAAATTGTTCTTGATGCTTTACTCGCGGTTGGTCTTAACGCTCCAACTGCGCGAGAGGAAATGATCGCGAGGCTGAGAGAGTTTGTTTCGAAGGAAGCTTGCGTCCCACTTCGCGACGGTGACACGAAGGTCAAGGTCATCAGTGTTCTCCCACCGCCACCGGTAACGCACAGTCCCGACTGGTTCTCATTTTTTCAGGCGAGCACTCTCACGGTTTCCCTGAGCGACGGTGGGCGGGTGATTGTAAATGGCGTTGAAAGGCTCGAATTCGACGTACGTGGGTCAGATGTCTTCAGCTTGGCTGGGGCACCGTGCTCACCCAATCACGTGGGTTCCAGGTATGCCAGCCTAGCTGCTTCGGATTAGGAATGGATCGGAGACGACGCGCGACTTGGCCGCGAGGAGAGAGGTGAGAAGCTGGCGTTCACAGGCCTTGCGCCGCGTGACACGCAAATGGAAACGACGCAAAAGCTTCTTGCGACCGGACGTCATTGGCCATCTAAGAAGAATAGATATTACTCCGAAACGATTGAGGCGATTTCGGACGTTTGGTTCACCGAAAAACCTTTTAAGGTTGGTTGAGCGATTGCAGATTCGTTCAACGATAACTGGGCCGCAGCTTCTTGCCGGATATGAGCAGACGCGACTGTCGTCGCGTGTCCACGCCGTATTTCATACGGCCGTCGGCCCTTGGCGCCGCAGAGAAACACGGGGGGCTTACTCTCGTCCCCGGAGGATCGCAGCCATTACGCGGGGGCTCCGGCGTCCGTGCATAACCGCGACCACCCGGCGCGTAGGCTATGAGGTAATTCCCCGTGTTGGTGAAGCGCAGCGGGCGCGAGGGTGAGATCGGGGCGACGATGGCCCTGATGTGGAAACGGAACAAGCGCCTTGATGGTCGCCTCGATTGCATCGATCGTCCTATCGGCTGCCTCGGGATTGTCTTCGGCTATATATTCCCAAACCGCATCGAGGTCGATTTCAGCTTCCGGTGAAAATCATACCCACTCGTCATTGACGGTGCTGAGCTCGGCGGGCGGCGCTCCTGGCCCGAAGCCGCGCGAACACTTCATCGCCGGGGATCAGTTTAACCCTGCCGCTTTCCAGATCGTCGTAGCGCCGATCGAGTGTTTCCCGCGTAAAGGCGATTTCGTCGAAGAAATCAGTTACGACGTTCTCCACCAGCTCATCGCTCGGGCATCCGGTGTCTCGCGCCATCGGTTCGAGCTTCGTCTGTACTTCGGGGGGAAAGTGTACTTCCATGCTTCGGCTCCTGCTCTCAGGGTACGTCACTGAGGGAAGCCTGTGCCTCCACGGATCCCGCTATTCGGCGTGTTCGAGGACTTTGTGCTGGCTGGCGTTGGCTCCGTCCGAGGCTTTCAGCTCTCGGAAGATGATCGTTGAAATTACCGTTAAGCCGCCGAGCACGAAGAAAGCTTTGTGTATCCCCTGAATCATTTCCGCGGCATTCGAGTGGAAGCGATCGGGGATGAAGAAGGCCGCGGCGAGCGAGGCCACGGCGATGCCGAAGCTGATCGACATCTGCTGCATGGTGCTGGCGATGGAACTGGCGCTGCTGGCGTGCTCTTCATCGATATCGGCGTAGACCAGGGTGTTCATGCTGGTGTATTGCAGGGAGCTGAAGAAGCCGAAACAGAAGCCCAGCAGCACGAGCAGCCAGACCGGCGTGCCGATTCCGATGGTGGCGAAAGACAGGATCAGCGCACCGAGGATGATGGTGTTCGAGATCAGCACCGCGCGGTAGCCGAAACGGGCGAGGATTTTCGGCATGGTCATTTTCAGGCTCATGGCGGCGATGGCCTGCGGCATCATGAGGAGGCCGGACTGGATCGGGGTGTAGCCGAGGCCTACCTGATAAAGGAGCGGCATCATGAACGGGATGCCTCCGATGCCGAGGCGCGTGAAATAGCTGCCGTTGACGGAGGCGCGGAATGTGCGGATGCGGAACAGGCCGAGGGCGAGCAGCGGAAATTCGGTTTTCGTGGAGTGTAGCCAGTAGCCGATGAGCAGTACGATTGAAATGGCCAGCAGGGTGAGGATTTCGCGCATGCCCAGGGTGTGTTCGCCGAAGACTTCGAGCACATAGGACAGCAGCGCGATGCCGGAGCCGAACAGGATGAGGCCGACGACATCGAGCGGATTCCATTTCTCGCGGTAATCGGGCAGGTGGAGGTGCACCATCCACAGGCCGATGAGGCCGATGGGAATGTTGACAAAAAAGATGACGCGCCAGTGGAAATAGTTGACGATGAGGCCGCCGGCGATGGGTCCGAGCATGGGGCCGATGAGTCCGGGGATGGCGACCGCGGCCATGGCTCGGATGAGCTCGGATTTGGCGAAGGTGCGGACGATGGTGAGGCGGCCGACGGGCACCATCATGGCGCCTCCGCAGCCCTGGAGGACGCGGAAGGCTACGAGGATGTGGATGTTGGTGGAGATGCCGCAGAGAAACGAGCCGAGGCTGAACAGGCCGATGGCGGAGGCGAAGACGCGGCGGGTGCCGAAGCGATCGGCCATCCAGCCGCTGATGGGGATGAAGACGGCGAGGCTCAGGGTGTAGCTGGAGAGCACGGCCTTCATGCTGAGCGGGGCGACTTTGAGGGCCTGCGCGATGGCGGGCACGGCGGTGTTGAGAATGGTGGTGTCGAGCGACTCCATGAAGAAGGCGACGGCCACCAGCCAGGGGAGCAGTCGTTTGCTGGAGTCACTCGGGCTCATGGAGTCATAGAGTCCGGCGTCTCAGACGCGCCCCACATGCAGCGCCACAATTCCGAACGTCAGATACTCCCACTCCACCACCGCATACCCGGCCGTCCGCATCATCGCCGCCAGTTGCTCCGGCTCCGGAAACTTCCGCACCGATTCCGGCAAATACGAATACGCTTCCGGAGCCCCTGAAATCGCCCCTCCCAGCACCGGCAGCACGCGCCGCGAATACCAGTTGTAGACCGCCGCGAACGCCTTGTTCGGAGGCTGCGTAAATTCCAGAATCGCCACCGCCCCGCCCGGCCGCAGCACGCGCCGCATCTCCTTCAGCCCCGCCGCGTAGTTTGCCAGATTGCGAAATCCGAACGCAATCGTAATCAGGTCCAGGCTCGCATCTGGCAGCGGCAGCGCCAGGGCATCCGCCTCCACCAGGGTCGATTTCAGCCCCAGCCGCGCGAGCTTACTCTTGGCCCCGGCCAGCATGGGATGGCAGAAATCGCTCCCCAGCAGCGCGCGATGCGCATCGCGTTCCAGAGCCACCAGCAAATCCCCGGTCCCGCAGGCCAGATCCATCACACGCGCCCCTGGCCGTCGCAATATATCGCGAACCCGCGCCACGGTGCGCGCTCGCCACAGCCGGTCGATATTCGCCGAGAGTAAATGATTCGCCAGATCGTAGCGGTGCGCCACGCGGCCGAACATACCCCGCACCCAGCGCGACGCTTCCTGCTCGGAGCGTGAACCCTCCGGCGTTGTGCCCGCGGCGCTCACAAACACTCCGCCAGCGCACGGCCGATCGCACCGCGCACCGCAACTTCCGGAACGTCCGCCCGCACCACCACTTCCCCCAACCGCACAGGCAGCACGAAATGAACGCGGCTCTGCACCGTCTTCTTGTCTTTCAACAGCCGCGTCTGCAGATTCCCGGCATCAATCTCCGCCACTCCCGGTATCGGCCCGTATAAATTCAGCACATCCAGAATCGAACGCGCATCCGCCGCCGCCAGCATTTCGAGGCTGAGCGCCAGGTGCGTCGCCGCCCGCATTCCCCACGAAACCGCCTCGCCATGCAGGAACCGCGTGTACTTCGTCTCCGCCTCCAGCGCATGGCCGAACGTGTGCCCGAAATTCAGGATGCGCCGCACGCCGCCCTCGCGCTCATCCGCGGTGACAACTTCCGCCTTGATCCGCACCGATTCCGCCACCATGTGCTCCACCACGCCCGGCTCCTGCGCGAACACCGCCTCGCGCCCGGATTCCATGACCCGGAACAAAGGCTCGGAAGCGATCACGCCATGTTTAATCACTTCATACAGCCCGGCGCGGTATTCGCGTTCGGGCAGCGTGGCAAGAACGTCGGAATCGATCAGCACCGCCAGCGGCTGATGAAAGCACCCGATCAGATTTTTCCCCGCCACCAGATTGCCGCCCGTCTTCCCGCCTACCGCCGCGTCCACCTGCGCCAGCAGCGTCGTCGGAATCTGAATCACGGGAATGCCGCGCATGTAAATCGCGGCCAGAAAACCGCCCAGATCGGTGACAATCCCGCCGCCAAAGGCAATCACGAGGCTTGAGCGGTCCGCGCCCCGTTCCGCCATCTGTTCGGCAAACCGTTCCACATGCGACATGCGCTTATTTTCTTCGCCGCCGGCAAAGAAAAGTATGTCGGGCGTGTCGAATTTCAGTTCTCCGCAGGCATTTCGCACGCGCTCGCCATGCAGATCCCAGACGCGCCGCTCCGTGACCACGAAGACGCGTCCGCATTTGGCAGGCAGAAACTCGGGAAGACGCGCAATCGCGCCACGCTCCACTACAACGGTGTAATTCCGCTGCGGTGTCGCGACAGGAAACCGGGGCATTTCCTCAATTGTGTCATCTCACTTTTCGCGGAAACTCTGCGGCCCGCCGGCATCCGCCAGTGTGCGGGAGGCGTTCGGTTTGTTCGCAGTCCGGTTTGCAGCCGTGAGTGCCGCGTTATAACGCGCCGCCACCGCGGCTCCAGGCCCCGAACTCTCCGCGCCCGCTGCACGGAATAGCCGCAGCGCGTTTCCATACTGCCGCACTGCCACGTCCGTCCGGTGGGCATACACTTCCACGTCTCCGAGCCCCGCATACACCACCGCCACGGCAATGGACTCCGGTCCGAAGTGGCTGGTCATGATGACCCGCGCCCGCTCCAGTTCGTCGCGCGCTTCCTGCGCCTCGCCGTGCCGCGACAACAGTATCGCCCGCAATTCCCGTAACGCCGCCACCTGAGGATGGCCCGCGCTCAGAATCGCTTCGTCTTTTGCGATCGCTTCGGTCAGGGCTTCATCCGCCAGGGCGAGTTTATCCTCGTGTAGGTAAAGCCGGGCCATGGACGCCAGCGCCGTCGCCACCTGAAGCGGTGACGAGCCGGGAAAGTTCCGATACAATTGCAGCGATCTCCGCAGCAGTGGTTCCGCCCGCGCCAGATTACCCTCCGCCATCCAGCTTTCTCCGAGCCCGCTGTCTACAGCCGCTTCCAGCAGCGAATTGTCTGGTCCGCCGAGGTCGCCGATCTGGTTCCACAGCGCTCTGCTCTCCGCCCAGGCATGCAAATCCAGATCCAGTTCAGCCGTCTCCATCAATATGTCGATGCGGTCCGCCCGCGCCAGACCGTCCATGTGGCCGGCTTCGTCCAGCAGCTCTTTAGCTTCGTTGCCACGCGCTTCCTCACGCAGCATATCGGCCAGGTTCACCATCAGTTCCGCGCGGCGGGTCGCCGTGGCCGACTGATCCCCGATCACCGCCCGCAGGATCCGCTCCGCCCCCTGGTAATCGCCCAGAGTCCGGTCCACCGCCGCCAAAACTCCCGACGCCACGGTCTCGCCAGCCGCAGTGGTGCCCTTCCACTCCGCCAGTGCCTGCTCGAGCGCGGCTTTCGCTTCGCTGTTCCGCTGCGCCCGATTGAGCGCAATGCCGTAAGATGCCAGCGCGGTGACATGCTCCGCGTCGCTTTTGGCGGCAACCAGGCTTTCGCCGAAAAGCCGGACAGCCTCGCTGTAATCGTGACGCTGCATGGCCAGGCCTGCTGCCTGCTGCTTCGCAGCCCAGTCGGCTGCACGGCCTTCCGCCGGAATATCCGCGGCCTGCAACCCCTGCCCGATACACGAAAAGACAAGACACACTCCCGCCGTCAGTACCGTAAGGGTACTCATAGACTCCTCCTGAAATGTAGTTTTCAAAAAGGCAACGTGGCGTAGTTCAAAGCACCGCGACCGCGACGCGCACGGAGGCCGGTTCAGTTCGAACGAGGAGCGACCGAGGAACACCCAGGGAGCGATTCCGATTTCGAATCGCACGTTCCGTCTGCTCACTTACTATTATCGGCGATCCTATGAAAACCAGTATGCGAAAGAACTGATATGTTGTATTCGGGAATTCGATGGAACAGGGGCACTTGTCACGCTTTGTCAATGGCCATCGCGCCTTCCGCATTGCTAAAATTCATATTGGCGATTGACTGCGACTTTCTTGTGATCGGAGCCGGCGTCGCCGGAATGCGTGCCGCAATCGAACTGGCACAGAGCGGTTCTGTGCTGGTCATCGCGAAAGACTCGCTCCGCGAATCGTCGTCGGAGTACGCCCAGGGCGGCATCGCCGCTGCCCTGAATGACGACGACCGCATCGAGCTCCACCAACAGGACACCATCTATGCGGGCGACGGTCTCTGCAACGCCCAGGCCGTCCACATACTGGTCGAAGAAGCCCCCGCCGCCATTCAGGAACTCATCGGCTGGGGCGCCGAATTCGACCGCGAATCCGACGGCGCCGGCTCGAAACTGGTATTCGCCCGCGAAGGCGCGCACAGCCGCAATCGCGTGCTGCATGCGCATGGAGATTCCACCGGCCACGAAATCGCACGCGCGCTCTACCAGAAGGCCGCGTCGCTGCCCAACATCCGGTTCGAAACTTTTTCCGCCGTTGCCGATCTGCTGACCGGCGAAAGTGGTGAAGTCGTCGGAGCCACCGCGCTCGAAGGCCCGGGCGGCCGCCTGCATGACATCCGTTCGCGCGCCGTGTTACTCGCCACCGGAGGTCTCGGCTGCGTTTACCGCGAGACCACCAATCCCGCCGTGGCGACCGGGGACGGTGTGGCCATGGCCTGGCGCGCGGGCGCAGAAATCGCCAACATGGAATTCGTGCAATTCCACCCCACCGCGCTGCACCTGGAAGGTGCGCCGAGGTTCCTGTTGTCGGAAGCGCTGCGCGGCGAAGGCGCCGTCCTGCGCAACCGACAGGGCGAGGCATTCATGGAGCGCTACCACGAAATGCGCGATCTGGCGCCGCGCGATGTAGTGTCGCGCGCCATCGTCGCCGAGATGCGGCGCACCGATTCCCCGCACGTCTGGCTCGATCTGACGGCCCGCGGGAGTCAGTTCATCCACGAGCGCTTCCCGCGCATCTATGAAACGTGTCTGGCGCTCGGGCTCGACCTTGGAACCGAGGCCGCGCCGGTACACCCCGCCGCCCACTACGCCATGGGCGGCGTCCACACCGATCTGGAAGGCCGCACTTCCATCGCGGGCCTTTACGCCGCGGGCGAAGTCGCCTGCAGCGGTGTCCACGGCGCCAATCGGCTGGCCAGTAATTCGCTGCTGGAGGGCCTGGTGTTCGGGGCGCGGGCCGGTCGCGCCATGGGCACTCAGCCCCCGGCGTCCGTCGCACACGCGCGACGCCCCGTCTGGAGGGTGCCGGATATAGCCCTGGCTGAGTTACGCGACCTGACGTGGCGCTATTGCGGCATCCTGCGCGATCGCCATGGCCTCGAATCGGCCATTGCAACGCTGGAGGCCACCAGTCTGCCGGAGGCAGGTAAGCCATCGCTTGCCGCGATTGAACTGCGCAATATCTTCGAGACCGCCAGCCTCATCGCGCGGTCCGCGCTGTGGCGTGAAGAAAGCCGCGGCGCTCACTATCGCAGCGACTTCCCCGACCGGCAAGCCGCCTTCGAACGCGATTCAACGCTGCGAAAGTCCTAACGCGGCTGAGAAAGTCTGAACGCAGCCGCGTTATTCGTCCTCATCCTCGTCGTCCGCCAGATCCTCATCCTCCAGATCTTCGTCCTCGAAATCTTCCTCGTCCTCGTCCGGATCGACAAGATCTTCGTCTTCATCGGTATCGACAACGTCCTCATCCGGATCGATGTCGTCTTCATCGTCGGTGAGGTCGTCGTCATCGTCTTCTTCGTCGAGTTCCTCTTCCTGGAGGTCGTCGAAGCTCATGTCGTCGGGATTGCGCTTAGGGGGGCTCATTTCCCAGGCATTCAGTCTTGAATTCTCGTCCAGATACGCCATAGATCCTCGCTGCAGGGCTCTTTAATTTGCAGTTTACACGGTCGCTTCCGTTCGTCCTGAGATATGGCTGTCCGGAGCCTGCGCTACACTGAAAACTCAATACAATGCAACAGCGAATTCGCTCCACAACGGTGCTCTGCGTGCGCCGTGACGGCAAAGTGGTGATGGCTGCCGACGGTCAGGTGACGCTGGGACACGAAGTTCTGAAATCCACCGCGCGCAAGCTGCGCCGCCTCTATAACGACCGCATCGTGGCTGGTTTCGCAGGCTCCACGGCTGACGCTTTTTCGCTGTTTGCGCGCTTCGAAGCGAAGCTGGAACAGTTTAACGGCAATCTGCCCCGTTCCGTGGTGGAGTTAGCCAAAGACTGGCGCACCGATAAGATTCTGCGCCATCTGGAAGCCCTCTTACTCGTCGCCGATGCCGGCAATACCTTCATCGTCAGCGGCAATGGCGACGTCATCGAGCCGGATGAGAATGTGGCCGCCATCGGGTCGGGCGGTCCGTTCGCGCACTCGGCGGCGACGGCGCTGATTCACCACACGACGCTCACGGCGAAGCAAATTGTCGAAGAAGCGATGAAAATCGCGGGCAAGACGTGCATCTACACAAACGACAACGTGACGTACGAGGAACTGGCCTGACATGGTGATCTATCTGCCATCGCAATCCGTCGACGAAGGGCCGGTTCTCGACGAACTGACGCCGCGCGAAATCGTCAGAGAGCTGGATAAGCACGTCATCGGGCAGCCGGATGCCAAGCGAGCGGTCGCGATCGCGTTGCGCAACCGTTTACGGCGGCAGAAGCTTCCGCCCGATATGGCCGATGAGGTGATGCCGAAGAACATCCTCATGATCGGACCGACCGGCGTGGGCAAAACCGAACTGGCGCGGCGGCTGGCCAAGCTGGCGAATTCTCCTTTCATGAAAGTGGAGGCCAGTAAATTCACCGAAGTGGGCTACGTGGGTCGCGATGTGGAGTCGATGATCCGCGATCTGGTGGATATTGCCATCGATATGGTGCGCGGGCAGAAGCTGGAAGAGATCGGCGAGCGCGCCGAGACCAACGCGGAGAACCGTCTCATCGAACTGCTGATGCCCGCCGCCGGAGAAGACGGCGCGGATAACGAAAAGACGCGCGAGAAATTGCGGGAGCGGCTGCGCGAAGGCAAACTCGACGAGCGCATGGTCGAAGTGGAAGTGAAGGACCGCGCGCCTTCGTTTGAAATCGCCAGCAACGTGAATCTGGAGGAAATGGGCTTCAATCTTCGCGAGATGCTGCCCGCGATGCTCGGCGGCCGCTCGAAGAAGCGGCCCATGCGCGTGGACGAAGCGCTCGATTATCTGGTGCAGGAAGAAGAGCACAAGCTGATCGACATGGATCAGGTGACGCGGCTCGCGCTCGAACGCGTGGAATCGAGTGGCATCATTTTTCTGGATGAAATCGACAAGATTGCGGGCCGCGAGGGCGGACACGGTCCGGATGTGAGCCGCGAGGGCGTGCAGCGCGACATTCTGCCGATCGTCGAAGGCACTACGGTCAATACGCGGCACGGTTTCGTGAAGACGGACCACATTCTGTTCATCGCGGCGGGCGCGTTTCACGTCTCGAAGCCGAGCGACATGATTCCGGAACTGCAGGGCCGGTTTCCGATCCGTGTGGAGCTGAAGTCGCTAACGGTGGCGGATTTTGTGCGCATTCTCAAGGAACCGAAGAACGCGCTTTCGAAACAATACACGGCGCTGCTCGAAACCGAGGGCATTAAGCTCACCATCACCGACGACGCGCTGGAAGAAGTGGCAAAATACGCGGCGCAGGTGAATGAGAATTCGGAAAATATCGGCGCGCGGCGCTTGCACACCATCATGGAAAAGCTGCTGGAAGAAATCTCGTTCGAAGGCCCGGATTTGCGCAAAAAGAACGTGAAGGTAGATGCAGCATATGTGCGCAAACAACTAGCCGGCATCGTAAAAGACCAGGATCTGAGCCGCTACATTCTCTGATGCGCCTCGTATTTTGCCTGACTCCGGTGTTAGTTCTGGCGGCTGGGCTGCTGACTGGCTGCGGCTATGCCGGAGAGCCGAAACCGCCTGCGCTGAAACGTCCCGGGAAGGTGACGAATCTCGACGTTGCAGAGCGCGGCGACAAAATCATCGTTACGTTTACGCTGCCCCTGCAGACCACCGAGGGCCTGCGGATCGACGGGCCTCCGGACGTGGAACTGCGGGTTGGCGTGGCTCCGGACACGTGGAACCAGGCGGAGTGGGAGAAGAATTCCGACCGCATCGCGGTTCCCGCGGGACCGTGGCCTGCGCCGCCGCCGAAAGCTCCCCGCACCAAGAAACTGGCGAAGCCGACTACCACTGCAAAGGCGGCGAAACAGGCGAAGCAGACGACCGCGGCGGCGAAGGCGTCCGATCAGGCGTTGCTGCTCCGCACTGTGGATGTCGATTCCGCGAAGTATGCCAACAAGACCGTCGTCGTTGGCGTGCGCGTGCATGGACCGAGCGGGCACGACGATGGCTGGTCGCGGCTGATTTCGCTCGAAGTGAAGCCCGTGCTGCCGATGCCGCGCGATTTGAGGGCGGCGAATGCCCGCGACGCCGTGCATCTGCAATGGACGGCGGATGCGCCTGCGTTTCGCGTCTTCCGGAGACAATACGACAGCAAGCCGCCCGCCGATGCCGATTGGGTGCAAATCGGCGATAGCACGCAGCCGTCATTCGACGATAAGGCAATCGATTACGGAAAGGCAGTGCAGTATCGCGTGGAATCGGTGCGGAAGACGGGCGAGATCTGGCAGGAGAGCGATCCTTCCGCGACGATTTCCTGGACGCCTAAAGACGAATTTCCGCCAGCGGTGCCGATGGGACTGGCTACGATTTCGGGCACGCGGAGCATCGAACTGGACTGGGATCGTGTGGCCGATAGCGATGTCGCCGGATATCGTGTTTACCGTAATGGCGTGAAGGTGGCGGAGGGCTTGCAGACGCCGTCTTTCAGCGATAAGGATGTTGTGGCGGGGTCGAAGTACAGCTACCAGGTAAGCGCCGTGGATCAGGCGGGCAATGAGAGCGCGAAGAGTGTAGCTGCCGACGCGACGATGGAATAGGCTCTACGCAGACAAGGTAAAGACCGTGGCGCTCAGCGCCGAGATGACCACGAACCAGACCAGCCAGGGGAAGGCTAAACCCGCGACGCTTACATCGGATCGCGGGTAGTCTATTTCCACCGACGATTCGCTGCGGCGGTTGGGCGATAGCGTTCTTTCACCGGACGCGATGGTTCTGAGGATGGTCGCGCCGTCGGGAAGAGTGACGCGCAGCGTTCCCCGCGTGGGCGCGAGCGCCCGAATGCGCCAACTGACTTCGCGGTCGGCAGAGTCTTTCACCGGCGGGGTTTCTATCCGTATCCCTTGCGGCGCCTCCAGCGTGCCCGTATTGCCCGACAGCGTGACTGTCGCGCTATGCCCGATTTCAAGCGGCGCGACGCCATAGATAGCATCGAGTTGCGGGTAAAGCAGCGCGAACGGGATGGCCATCGCGAGTACGGCCGGAGCGATCAGCGCGAGAAATCTCAGATTCCCGACGATCAGCGCTTTCTGCGCTCTCCACACCAGCGATGGTTCTTCGGAATACAGACGAATTTCAAGCAGATGCGCGTAGATATGGTTAATAGCTTTGCGGACCGCCCTGCGATTTGTGAAGCGGCGGAAAACGAGCGAGGCCAGCACGCCCCAGATCGCACTGAGGGCTGCGAGGCTGGCAGGGATCATGTTTTTTAATGGTAGCGCTAAAGTGATGGCATGAGCGACTGGAATGCGCACCAGTATCTGAAGTTCGAAGATGAGCGATCGCGGCCAGCCCGCGACCTGCTGGCTCAGGTGCCGTTACAGCAACTGCGCGCGATTGCCGATCTGGGTTGCGGACCCGGAAATTCCACCGAGTTGCTGCTGGAGCGGTATCCGCGGGCGAACGTGACCGGCGTGGATTCGTCGCAAGCCATGCTGCGGCAGGCCCGCGAGCGACTGCCGCAGTGTTCATTCATCGAGAGCGATATTTCCGCCTGGATGCCCGAGGAGCCTGTCGATCTGTTGTTTGCCAATGCCGTATTTCAGTGGGTGCCGGATCATCGGCAGGCGATGCTGCGGCTCGCCGCGTTGCTTCCGGAAGGCGGCGTGCTCGCAGCGCAAATGCCAGACAACACGCGGGAGCCTTCGCATGTAGCGATGGAGACGGTCTTCGGAGTGAGCGGCGCTGCCCGGGTCGATTTGCCTGCCGCTGAATCGTATTACGATTTGCTGAAGCCGCAATGCCAGCGCGTCGAGATCTGGCATACGATTTATCACCATGTGATGGACGGCCCGGAAGCGATTGTGGAATGGTTCAAGGGATCGGCGCTGCGACCGTTCCTGGCCGGTCTCGATGGGGCGGAGGCGGATCGCTTGTTGCAAGAGTATACGGCGGAGATTGCGCGCTGCTATCCGGCTCGGTCTGACGGGAAGGTTCTGCTGCGATTTCCGCGGTTGTTCGTCATCGCAGTGAGATAGGTTATTCGAGATAACCCAGCCCTCTGAGTCTGCGTTCGGCCTCTTGGGCGGCCTCCACTGCTTCCGGCGATTCGCGGCGCGTCAATTCTTCTTCGATCAGATGTTCCACGAACTCTTCGGGCGAGCTATACCCCGCGGCGGAGGCGTGTTGCTCCACGCGTTTCCAGAGATCGGAATTCAGTTTGACTGATTTAGCCATTTGGGTTAGTAGAGAACGCGGCCGTTCATAGCGGGGTCGGGCTGCAGGTTGAATTCTTTCAGGATCGTCACAGTTACGTCCTTGATCTGCGGGTCGGCTATGCGTGGCGTCCGCGTGCCGATTAAGACCCCGGGCACGGCTGCGGCTGAGATGCAGTGGTCGGCGATCCATGCGTCGTTATTGGCGTGGATGATGTCCGGGGGGATGCCTCCCAGCGCGGTTTCCCATGACGCGCGATAGCCCGGCGCATAGCCGACGATAAGATCCGGCGCATACGGACTGGCGGATTTCATCGCAGTGACGTCGGCGATGGCGGGGCGAAAGTTTCTCAGACGCTCGGCGAGTTCCGCCAGATTCGCATCGGGATTCTTGTGATTGAGATAGAGGGCGTTGAGTCCCATCGCGTAGGCTTTCGTTTTTTTCCAGTCTATATCGGCGAACGTGGGATTGGTGTTCTGTTTGAGCGTGAGGAAGCCTTCCTGCTCAAGCCAGGTATTAAGATTCACCGCGTAATCGAAAGCCGCGAAGCCGTGATCGGACATGACGATGACAGTGGCGTTGGGTTCACGATCGAGCACCGTCCCGATATTTTTGTCGATAAGCTGATACGTCTTCAGAAGTTCCGCGTCGTGATGCCCCCACAGCACGTGAGAATTTTGATCGACTTCGGAAAAATAAAAAAACAGAAAACCGCCGTGGAAGTGGTCGAGCGCGTCGCCCAGCAGAGCGGTGTGCTCATCGGAAACCAGCTGGCTTTGGTGCAGATATTCGGGAAGATCGAAAACACCCTGGCGCAGAGCGGCCGTGTCTTCTTCAATGCCCTGGGTATAAAAGGAGTTCACGCGGCTCGCCAAATCGCGCCCGTAGTTTGCGGGGGCGGCCACGGGAAGCGCGGGATCGGCCGGGTCGATGTTGAGCGGCGAGCGATAAATGTGAATCGCCGGCGTCAATTGCTGCGCGTAAAGCCGGAACATACCGGACGCGCTGGCGACATGCGCAATGAGTGGAAACCGCACGTGAATCCACGGCGACCATTCGCCCTGCTTCAGAATAAATTGCTGATCGCCGATGTGAAAGCGCGCCGCTTCGGCTTGTTCATCGATATCGGCGACGAGGCTGAGTTCGGTCGCCGCGCGATCGCGTCGAAGAGTGTTGGTCGGCCCTTCGATGGGCAGCGTTACGCGATTGTTCGTGGCAGCGATAGGAACGATGCGACCACCAGAGACCTCAGTCGGCTGGGCGGAGACATCGTCGGTGTAGAACGTGAACGTGCCGAAGGTGCCTTCGAGATCCGGCGTGCCCATGCCGGCGATGGCGACGCCGGCTTTCTCCACAGGCGGATAGTTGGTGGGCATGCGGACCACCGTGACGGGGATGCCTGCGTCGGCCAGGATTTGCCAGAAAGCGCGACCCTGGCGGAACGAGCGCACGCGAGCGGAGGAAAGCGGCAGTTGCCAGGGGCCGATGTTAAAAGTGTGCGCTGGCGCGAGGACCTCGGCCATGGAAGAGAGCGGTGCGAGTGTGATGGGGTCTCGGTGCACGAAATCGAACAGGCCGTGCTGTGCGGGATCTGTGCCTGTGATGAAGGTGGACCACGCGACGGGACTTTGCGGCGGCGTGGTGGTGGCGAGTTTCATCAGGCCGCCTTGGTTGCGAAGGCGCGTGAGGTTCGGAAGTTCGCTCCAGTGCGCGGCCACAAAGTTCGGGTCCATGCCATCGACGCCCAGCACGATGACGGATTTGTCGGTGCGAGTGGAATGGCATGCCGCTGTGAGCATTGCCAGCAGAACTGCCCCGCATTGTTTCTTCATGCGGCGAAGACGGACTTACCGTCCATCCATGCGGGAGTGGGAAGCCCAAAGAGGTTCAGCGCTGTCGGCGCCATGTCTTCTATGCCGGGATCTTCCGCGTCGATCCTACGACTACTGAACAGGACGCCCGGCACCAGCAGCGGATCGACGCAGTGGTCTCCGCTCCAGGCCTTCGGATTATCTTCGATGATTTCGCTGGCCACTTTTCCCACGGCTGCGTCCCACGAAGTTCGGTAGCCTTCGTTGTAGCCAATGATCAGGTCCGGTGCGGCGGTCAGGTAGGGACCCTTATAGAGGCGATTCGTCGCATAGACGTGCGTGATTGCGATTTCATCGCCGTCGCGCAGGCCGGAGAGCTTCGCTATCAGTTCCGCTTTCAGTGCTTCGGCATTCGTTACCGTGCCTTGCGCTTCGCGGCCTTTCAGATTGAGATAGAGGCCGCTGAGACCCACGCAGTAAGCTCTCGTGTTCGGCCAGTCGATGGTGTTCGTCTCGGTCAGCGCCAGGTAGCCGTTTTGATGCAGCCAGGAGTTCAGATTTACCGCGCGCCGGAACGCGCAGAAGCCGTGATCGGAAAGCGCGAACAGGATCGTGTCGTCGTCCAGATGTTCCAGCGCCTTGCCGACCAGGCCGTCCATACGTTCGTAGAGATTTTCGATCACGTGTGCGTAGCGCGGGTCGCCGTGGCCGTCGAGGTGGCGGAAGAACATGTGCTGAACGCGATCGCTGGTATCGAAAACGCAGGCAACTACGCCTTCTTTCGTGTGCGCAAGCGCGTTCGCGAACATCGCCTCGCGCTCGTCCATAATGCTGTACGCCTGGGTGAGGAAGTCGGTTTCATCGATGGCTCCGTCATTCAGCGCCCACGTGTCTTCGGCCATGCCGACTGTGGCGAAAGAGCCCTGCAGTTTCGCCAGGTATGTCGCATAGTACGCGGGATGGCTAATGGGCAGAGCCGGAGATTCCGGATCGATCTGTATCGGCGTGACGTACAGTTTGACTTCGGGCGCGGTTTCGGTGAGCAGGAAGCGCGCGATGCCGTGGATGTTGATGCCAGGGACGGCGTTGAACGGCAGGCGGAGCCACGGCGAATACTCGCCGCGTTTGAGCCGGTGGGTTTCGCCATTGATTTCGAGTGTGGCTTCGAGTGTGGCTTCGAGTGTGGCTTCGAGTGTGGCTTCGAGTGTGGCCGTGTTATCGGGCTGTAGTGTGAGGCGAAACGGGATTGCCGTCGCGCCAGCGCCTTCCAGCAGTTCATTCGCCGGCCCTTCCAGAGTGGCTTCGAGAGCTTTGCCAGCCGGCGTGGTGTAGAGAGTGAAGCTGCCCTGTGTGCCGCGCAGGTCGGGCGTGCACATGGCGGAAAGCAGGCGGCCATTGAAATCCTCGGGCGGAAAAGTGATGGGGACGCGCAGGATGGTGCTCGGGATAGAGTGCTCACCCAGAATTTTCCAGAAGGATTCGCTCTTGCGGCGCATTTCGATGACGGGACGCGAGAGCGGCAGCCGCAGACGTCCCAGCCGCAGAATGCGTTGCGCGGGCCGCACCTTCGACGGCGCCAGTTCCGGAGCGTAGGTTTTGAGGCTGCGATTGAGAAAGTCGAAGATGTTGTGCTTGGCCGGGCTGACCCCGGTAGCAAACGTGGACCACGCCACCGGAGAGAGCGCGGGGAATGTGGTGCGCAGGCGATGGAAGGAGCCTCGCGCGCGCAGCCGTGCGAAATTGGGCAGTTTGCCGGCGGCCATGTAGCGTTCCGTGAGGCGGGGATCGAGGCCGTCCAGCCCCAGGAAGATGATCTTCTTGACCGTAGCGTTGCGCCGCGCAAACCTTCGGCGAATCGCTGCGCGCGCAGCCCGGAATGGCCAGAGCAGCAGCGCGGCGGCCGTCAGGAAGAAAGACGCGACCAGGCTGAGGAACGATCCGAGGAATGCGAAGCCTGCGCCCGGACCTATGTACGCGTATAGGGGCGACATGCGAACACCATGTTAGCTCTGCCGTGCCGATACCGCCCCCTCCACTCCCCACCTACCCACCCCTGAGGGGGTTCTAGTACCACACGCATCAAACCCCGATGGCGTCCGCCCGATAAAGCAACCTGTACGGGAAAGATCTCGCCGGAACCACCGGCCACAGAAACCAAAATGAAAACGAAAATGAACAAACGAACAGTCCGGATCATGAGGGCGCTCACATTGTCGCTCTGCTTCTCGACAGCTGTTTGGGCGGGTACTGAGAAGCTGTCGGACGAACTGAAACCGGAGAACGCGGCCCGTCTGGCCAACACCGTGGACGTGATCGTCCAGTATAAGACGCCGCCAACCGAGGCGAATCACCAGCGTATGGCCGCCAGAGGCGCCACCCTGACCCACGCATATACAGCCATCTGGGGCTCTGTCTATCACACGTCTCGCGAGTCGCTGTCTGCCATCGCCAATGACCCGGATGTCCTTTACGTAACGCCCAACCGCTCGCTCCATGCCGCCGATCAAATTACCGACGGCACAGTCCACTCCGACTGGGCCAATAACACGAAGGGCCTGAAGGGAAGAGGTATTGGCGTCGCCATTATCGACAGCGGCATTGTCGACCTCCCCGATTTTTACCTCGGAACAACTAACCGCATCGTCTACTCGCAGTCTTTTCTCGGTTCCGGCACCACTGCGGTCGATCAGTTCGGCCACGGAACCCACGTCGCCGGCATTCTCGCGGGCAATGGCAATGGCACGGTCTACGTCGGCACTGCGCCTGAGGTCAACATCATCAACCTCCGCGTCCTGGATCAAAACGGAATCGGCACGGATGCCAACGTGATTGCCGCCATTGAAGAGGCGATTTCCCTCCGAAACAAATACAACATCAAAGTCATCAACCTTTCCCTCGGTCGCCCGGTCTATGAATCCGCTTCGCTCGATCCGCTCGATAAGGCAGTGGAAGCGGCGTGGAATGCCGGTATCGTGGTTGTCGTGGCCGCAGGTAACGAAGGCCGCAACAACACGGCCAATACGAATGGCTATGGAACCATCGCGTCGCCCGGCAACGACCCCCTGGTGATCACCGTCGGCTGCGTCAAGAGTCACGGAACCACCACGATGAACGACGATTGGATCGCCAGTTACAGCTCCAAAGGACCGACGCTCTATGACCATTACGTGAAACCGGACGTCGTCGTCCCCGGCAACTTAATCGTTTCCACACTTCCCCCCGGCCTGACTCTTTCGAACGCGTACCCGGCCAATCGCGTGACCGGCAACTTCTTCACGCTGAGCGGCACCAGCATGGCCACCCCCGTCGTCAGCGGCGCGGCCGCCATGGCTTTCCTCTACGATTCGAAGATCGCCCCCGATGCGGTGAAGGCAATCATCATGCAGACGGCATCGAAAACCAACTTCCCCACCAGCAGCGTCGCCATCGACCCCGTGACCGGCATCAGCTATACCAGCTACTACGACATATTCACCGTTGGCGCCGGCGAACTCAACATCGAGGCCGCCGACTCCGTCACGTCAATCCCCACGGGCTCCGCGGCCTCCCCGTCGGTGGCTTACAACCCAACAACAGGCGCTGTGACACTGCAGGGCATCGGAGGCGCGAATGTCATCTGGGGCTCCAACGTCATCTGGGGCACAAACGTCATCTGGGGCACCAGCACTGTCCTCGCGAATAACGTGATCTGGGGGACCAACGCGGTCTGGAGTTCCAGTTCCATGGCCGGCTTCCAGGTCATCTGGGGCACCAATGTGATCTGGGGAACCTCCTCTGCCGATGCCACGGAATCCAGCCCGCTCAGCATCAACGGCGAACAGTAAACGGCGCGGCGAACAGTGAACCGCAATCGGAATGTTCAGGCCCGGGCTCAAACCCGGGCCTTCAACCGCCCTCCAGCCTCAAGAAAAGAGCTGATGTGTCGATAAGCACTGTTCCGGATTGGATCTCCGCCTGGAAACCCGGGCTTTTTCGGGCTGGGCGGTAACCAACCAAACGTAATTCAGACCAAGGATGGGTATGCCAAGGACGGTAGTGACGAAGCTTCTTCTGTACGGCGTGATTGTCGCGGGCGTATTGGCCTTCTTTTTGACCGTCGCCCAGCTTTCCATAGCTTCGCCCGTCAAATTCGTTTGTTACTGCATCCTCGCCCTGATTCCGGCCGCGCTAAAGGTGAAACTGCCCGGCATCACCGGAACCCTCACCGTTAGTTATGTCTTCGTGCTGATCGGCCTCGCCGATATGAGCCTGCCGGAATGCCTGATCGCAGGAGCCCTGGCCGCCCTCGTGCAGTGCCTTGCCCACGCCACAAAACGCCCGCGTTTGATCCAGGTCCTCTTCAACGTCGCGAATGTATCCCTCGCCATCGTGGCCTGCGGCGCCGTTTTCTCCTGGCAATACCTGCATGCGTCGGGCATCGGGCTTCTGATGCGGCTCACCTTCGCCGCCATCACGTATTTCCTGCTGAATACCCTCGCAGTCGCCGCCATCATCGCCCTCACGGAGTCGAAACCACTCTTCCGCATCTGGCGGGAATGCTATCTGTGGACCTTTCCGTTTTTCCTCGTCGGCGCCGGTTTTGCCTGGGGCTTTCACTATCTGGCCGCCGCCTTCGGCTGGCAGGTTGCCCTGCTCGCCCTGCCAGGCATCTACATCATGTACGGCGCCTATCATTACTATCTGAGCCGTCTGCAGAATGAGACGCTGCACGCCCAGAGCATAGCCGCGCTGCACCTCCGCACCATCGAAGCCCTGGCCATGGCCATCGACGCGAAGGACGAGACCACTCACGACCACCTCCAGCGCGTTCACGTCTATGCCACGGAAATCGCCCGGGAGATGAATCTGACAGACCTCGAAATGGACGCCGTTCAGGCCGCCGCCATGCTCCACGACATCGGCAAACTGGCCGTGCCCGAGCATATTATTTCCAAGCCCGGCAGACTCACCCCCGAAGAGTTCGAAAAAATGAAGATCCACCCCGTCGTCGGCGCGGAAATTCTGGAGCAGGTCCAGTTCCCCTATCCGGTCGCCGAGGTCGTCCGTGGCCACCACGAAAAATGGGACGGTACCGGATACCCCGACGGCCTGAAAGGCAAGGAGATTCCGATCGGAGCGCGAATTCTCTCCGTGGTGGACTGTCTCGACGCCATGGCTTCGGACCGGCAATATCGCAAGGCCGTTCCTCTCGATGAGGCGATGAAGATGATCGTTGGCCTGGCGGGTACGGCTTATGATCCGGAGATAGTAGCAATCCTGCAGCGGCGCTACGTGGAACTGGAAGCGATGGCCCGCAAGCTGCCAGCCCCCGTGGCGGGCTCGTCGAAAAGGCGAATTGTCGAGCGCGGCGACCGGCCAGCCGCGGGTTTTGAGAAAACCGGCGCCGACGCGTCGCTCGACGACAAACTAGGCTTCCTGACCTCCATAGCGGCGGCACGCCAGGAAGTTCAGACATTGTTCGAATTATCCGGCGACCTGGGAAACTCCCTGTGCCTGACCGACACCTTGTCTATTTTTGCTTCCAAATTAAAGACAATGATCCCCCACGATCTAATCTGCATCTACCGGATCGAGGCAGACACGCTTCGTCCCGATTACGTGGCCGGCGTCGAGCAGCGCCAGTTTTCCACCCTCGGAATTCCCGTCGGTGAGGGCCTGTCGGGCTGGGTTGCGGAAAACAATTCTCCCGTAGTCAATGGAAATCCGGCCGTGGAGCGCGGCGACCTCAGCCGCAGCACCATAGTCACAAACCTGAAATCGGCGCTGGCAATTCCGCTGGAAGAAGACGGCAGCGCCATCGGTGTGATCACTCTTTACGCTCGCGGGCAGGATGCCTTCAGCCGCGACCATCTCAGGATTCTTCAGGCCCTCGGCCCACGCCTCGGCGCGGCGCTGACGAATGGACGCAAGCTGATCGAGGCCCAGGATATTGCCGTAACCGACTATCTCACCGGCCTGCCCAATTCCCGATCCCTCTACCTTCACCTCGACGCCGAAATCGCCAGATGCCGCTACCGTTCCGGCCTCGGTGTCTTCCTCTGCGACCTCAACGGCTTCAAGAAAATTAACGACGATTTCGGGCACCTCGTGGGCGACCGCGTGCTCAGGGCCGTCTCCGCTGCGCTCAAAGAAAACTGCCGCGGGGCCGATTATGTCGCCAGAATGGGCGGCGACGAATTCGTGGTTCTGTCGCCCGATATGGAACCCGCGCATCTCGATGAGCATGTTCGCCGGCTCAGCGAAGCGGTGGAGAAGACCGGAGCTCGCCTCGGTTTTGCCGGCTTATCCACCAGCGTTGGCTCCGTTGTACTTCTGTCCTCCGATGGTGATGTCGGCGCCGATACCCTGCTGGCGGAAGCCGACCGCAGGATGTATGCCAACAAGAGACGCAACAAGGATCTCGCCAGCCGCTCCGACGTATTTGCGTCCGGCCATGCCGATTTGTCGCTTGCTTCCCGGCCCAGCGTGAATTGAGTGGATCGCCGGAACTCGCCGCGTCTGCGTCAGGGCCTGAAGAGTAAGATTGTTCCAGATCGCTTTGACGCTGCAAAAGCTACTTGCCTCCTGGATCTTCGGCGTCGTCGTCGCGGCGGCCCAGACTCCCGTAATCCTCATTTCGATCGACACCCTGCGCGCCGATCATCTGGGCGCCTACGGATATACACGCACCAGGACCCCCAATATCGATTCGTTTGCCGGTCACGGAACCGTATTCACGCAGGCCGCTTGCCAGATTCCCTTTACCTTTCCCTCGCATGCTTCCATGCTGACTTCGGTCTATCCGTTTGAAAATCAGGTGGAGGAGAATGCGGTCGCGCTGCCCGCGGGCGCGGTAACGCTGGCTTCGGTGCTCAGGTCGCATGGCTACAAGACCGCCGCTTTCATAGGCACCGTCTTCATGGAGAAGGAAATGGGCCTCGACCAGGGCTTCGATTTCTACGACAGCCCCTTCCACTACGATGCTTTTTCGCCCATGTCGGGCACCATGTTTCTCGGCGCGACGCCAGGTAGTCCCAATGCGGGGAAAGATCGCCGCGATGGCGCGCTCGTGGTCCGCTCCGCACGCCAGTGGCTGGCCGAAAACAAGGCCGCGCCGTTTTTCGCTTTCGTGCATTTATTCGACATGCACAAGCCTTATAACGATGGCTATGACGGGCGCCTCGCCTACGTCGATCGGCTGATCGGCGTGTTGAAACAATCGCTCGAACAGATGGGCCTGTGGGACAAGGCGCTGGTCATTCTCGTGGCGGATCACGGCGAGAGCCTGGGCGATCACGGCGAATCGAGCCACGGGTATTTCATTTACGAATGCACGCTCCACGTCCCGCTCATCGTCCACTGGCCAGCCGGTGCGGAGGGCCATCCGGCGCGTGTAACAGACCCTGCCGGGCTGATCGATGTCGCGCCAACCATCCTCGACTTCCTGCATTTCCCGGCGCCGCCGTCGTTTGAAGGCAGCAGTTTATTAGGGCCGCACGGCGCGGTTTACGCGGAAAGTTTGCACGCGCACGATGCGTTTGGCTGGGCGGCGTTGCGCAGTATGCGCGCGGGCGCTTTCAAATATATCGATGCGCCGCACCCGGAACTTTATAATCTGGAGACCGATCCGCACGAATTGACGAATTTGTACGTCAAAGGCTCGGCGAAAGCAGCCGAACTCCGCGGGCAGTTAGTGAAATTGCTGGCTCTGCACGCGGCGAAGAAAGGTGCGCCAGCTCCCGAGGCTTCGCCAGGAGCCCGGGCTTTGCTCGATTCACTGGGCTATTTATCTCAGGGGCCAAAGGTTTCCGGCTCGGGAGCCGATCCAAAAGATATGCTGCCGGAATTTCGCCAGTATGAAGACGCGCAATTGCAGCTTTATCACCGTCAGATCCCCCAGGCGATCGCAACTCTGCGGCAGATCCTGTTACGAGATCCGAAAAACACTCTCGCGCGCCGGGATCTCGCCAGCAGCTATGTCGAAACCGGGCAGTATGCGAAAGCCCGCGAAGCTTTCGCCCAGGTCTTAACGGTAGCTCCCGACGATTACATGACGAATTACGAAATCGGTTTCGCCGAGGAGCGCCTGGGCCTGTTGAAGGATGCCCGCGCGCACCTCGAAACAGCCTGCCGCGTAGCGCCGGAATCCAAACAGGCCCGCAAAGAGCTGGATGTGGTCCTGGGGAAAATGAACTAGTGTGGCGTGCCCTCACCTGCGCGATTCTAGCCGCCGCTTCGCTGTGGGCCCAGGCATCGACGCCAGTGATCCTGATCTCCGTCGACACCCTGCGAGCCGATCGCCTCACTCGCGCTCCCCACATGGCCTCGCTCGGAACCGGCGGCACAATTTTTTCGCAGGTGGATTCCCAGGTGCCGCTGACGCTGCCTTCGCACTGGTCGATGATCACCTCAACCTATCCGTTCGAAAACAGGATCGAAGAAAATGGCGAGCGCGCACCCGAAGGCGCGGTAACCCTGGCCACTGTGCTCCACTCGCACGGCTACAAAACCGCCGCCTTCATCGGCAGCGTGTTTCTCGACCGCCAGATGGGCTTCGACCAGGGCTTCGATTTCTTCGACAGCCCGTTTCAGGGAGCCACACAGAAACGCGACGGCGCGCTGGTCCTGCGCTCCGCGCGCCAGTGGCTCCAGGAAAATCGCACCCAGCCCGTGTTCGCCTTCGTGCACCTGTTCGACATGCACAAGCCGTATCCCGTAAGCTACGACGCCCAGCTTCAATACGTCGATAAACTGATCGCCGGCTTCAAAGACTCGCTTGTCCGGTTCGGCCTGTGGGATCGCGCCCTGGTGGTCCTCGTCTCCGACCATGGCGAAGGCCTCGGCGATCACGGCGAGGATAGCCACGGCTACTTCGTCTACGAAAGTACCCTGCATGTGCCCGTGATTTTTCACTGGCCCGCAGGAACCGCCGTGCATCCGGCGCGCGTGGACGAACCGGCGGCCCTCATCGACGTAGCGCCCACCATTCTCGACTTCCTCCACATTCCGGCCCCGCCGTCCTTTGAAGGGACCAGCCTATGGGCACCGCACAGCGGTGTCTTTGCCGAGAGCGTGCATGCCCGCGACGCCTTCGGCTGGGCGCCGCTGCGCAGTTTTCGCGTCGGCCAGTTCAAGTACATCGAAGCGCCGAAGCCGGAGCTTTACAACTTACAAACCGATCCCGCAGAACTGAAAAACCTCTACACAAAGGGCTCGCCAAAAGCTGCGGATCTGCGCGCGCAACTGGCGACGCTAATGGCAAAGTACGCCCCCAAAAGCCCCACAACGAGCCCCACAAACGCCCAGGAAATCTCCCCAGCCACGCGAAAGCTGCTCGATTCCCTCGGCTACCTCGCCCCAGGCCCGCACGGAACCACCGCCACAAACCGCGCCGCAGCCACAAACCGCGCCGCAGCCACAAACCGCGCCGCAGCCACAACCATAGACCCAAAAGACCGCCTCGCCGAATTCCGGCTCTACGAAGACGCCTGGCTCCAGATCTACTACCATCGCCTCGATACCGGCATCGCCAAACTAAAACAACTGCTCGCCGCCGATCCGCAAAACCTGCTCGCCCGAAGGGATTTAGCCGGCGCCTATGCGGATAAGCAGGACTACGCGCACGCCCGCGAAGCCTACGCCGCAGTCCTGGCCACCGCGCCCGACGATTATGTCGCCCAGTACGGCATCGGCGTGGCCAATGCGCGCCTGGGCTCGCTCACCGAGGCGAAAGACCATCTCGAAGTAGCCTGCCGCATCCAGCCCGATTCAGCCGACGCCCGCCGGGAACTCGATCTCGTCCTCGCCCGGTCCCGATAGCCGACGAAACCGGATTTCGACCCGCCGCGTCTGAGCTACACTAGAAGGGTCGATTATCTTTAGAGGATATGTCCGGTATGAATTCCAAATTTCTGTTCATTCCGGCGGCAGGATTCGCCCTGCTGCTGGCGGTTTCGCAATCCCCGGCCCAGTCTGTACCTGCCTCGGCGCAGGCCACGACTACGCCAGCCGAGCCACCTAAGTCTGCCACTCCCGGGAAAAAAGACACCGTCGCCAAGCCGATGACGCCGAAGCAGCAGAAGGCCAAGGAAGCCCTGCTCAAGAAAGAGCTCGAGACACCCTACAAGAAGTGGCTCGAAGAAGACGTCGTCTACATCATTTCCGACGAAGAGCGCAAAGCCTTCCATCAGCTCAATACCGACGAAGAACGCGAGCAGTTTGTCGAACAGTTCTGGCTGCGCCGCGACCCGACGCCCGATACGGAAGAGAACGAATTCAAGGAAGAGCATTACCGCCGCATCGCCTACGCCAACGAGCATTTCGCCTCCGGTCTTCCCGGCTGGCGCATGGACCGCGGCCGGATTTATATCCAGTACGGCCCGCCCGACGAAATCGAAGCCCATTCCTCCGGCGGTTCGTATGAGCGCCCCATGTCGGAAGGCGGCGGCGAAACCGAAACGTTCCCGTTCGAGCAGTGGCGCTACCGCTATATCGATGGCGTCGGCCAGAACATCATTCTGGAATTCGTCGACAAGACCATGTCCGGCGAATATCGCATGACCATGGATCCGTCGGAAAAAGACGCCCTGCTCAATGTGCCGAACGCCGGTCTGACGCTCTATGAGCAGGAAGGCCTGTCGACGAAAACCGACCGTTTTAACCGTACCGACGGCACCCATCTGGGCGTTCCCAGCCAGTACATGAATCAGAGCATGAACGAATTCAACCGCATGGACCAGTTCTTCAAGATGCAGGCTCCTCCGGTCGTGAAGTTCAAGGATCTGGAAGCCGAAGTCTCCTCGCGCATCACTTATAACCGGCTGCCCATGCAGGTGCGCTGGGATTACGTGCGGGTGACCGATTCCACCGTGCTCGTGAATATCACCATGCAGTTCCAGAATCACGATCTGGAATTTACCGAGAAAAATGGCGTGGATACGGCGGCGATCAACGTTTTCGGCCGCGTGACCACCATGACGCGGCGTCCGATTACCACGTTTGAGCCCACCCTGACTGTCGACGCACCGCTCGATATGCTGGAGAGTTTCAAGGGTAACAGGCAGATCTGGCAGCAATCGGTGCCGCTGCCGCCGGGCCGCTATCACCTCAATCTTGTAGCGAAGGATGTTGCCTCCGGCAACGTGAATGTTTACGAAGCGGCCATCGACGTACCCCACTTCAACGATGACCGATTGTCGTCGAGCAGCCTGATCCTGGCGGACACCATCGAAAAACTGCCCACCAAGAGCATTGGCGGCGCCATGTTTGCCATCGGCGATATGAAGGTTCGGCCGCGCATGGGCGATACTTTCAAGACCGACGAGAAGATGGGCGTTTATGTGCAGTTTTACAACTTCGCGCCCGAGGACAAGACCAACAAGCCCGATGGCAGCATTGAATATGTGGTGAGCAAGTTCGGATCCACCGACAGCGTCATCGACGTGACCGAAGATCTGTCCGCCATTCAGTATGCGGCGGCCAATCAGGTGACGGTGCAGAAACTGCTGCCATTGAAATCGCTGGGCCCGGGCGTTTACACACTGAAAGTCAAGGCCACGGACCGCCGGGCCAACCAGACCGTCCAACAGGAAGAGAAATTTATTGTAAACTGACAGGTGCAGGGTTTAGTATGGGTCGGTGCCGTTCTGGCACCGGTCCTTGCGCGACCCTGGAAATGGCAGGGTCCGGGAAATGAAATCTGAGGCGCGAGGCCGAGCGAAACATGCGTAACGCCGGGGCGAATACGGGCAGTACCGCCAAAGCACCGCGCGAAGCTTCGTTTCGCTTTTCACCCAGCCGAATCGCCCTGATCTCGCTGACTCTGTTCGCCTTTGGTCGCATTCAGGCCGCCACCCCGATACGTTTCTCCGGCGCCGTCAGCGGTCTCGTCACCGATTCCACCGGCCGCCCTCAATCCGGCGCCGCCGTCATCCTGCTCAACCAGCAGGAGCGCCTGCTCCAGAAAGTCTATACCGATCTCTCCGGCAATTTCTCCTTCGCCGACCTTCTCCCCGATCTCTATTCCGTGCAGGTTTCGATGGCGAGCTTCGTCACCGCTTCGCGCCAGAAGGTAGCAGTCAAACCGGGCATGCGTAGTCTGCTCGAAGTGAGCCTGTCGCGGATGTTCAGTTCCATTCAGCTGGTTTCCACCACGCCCGCGCCGGGCGGACTGATGAGCGACGAATGGAAGTGGACCCTGCGCGCCGATTCGTCCCTGCGTCCGGTCCTGCGACTGCTTCCCGACGCTGCGGCGACGGCAACTACACCAGCAACCGCAGCGCCGACAACGACAGCTTCAGCCACGAGAACCGCGATTTTTCACGATTCCACCGCGCTCGTGCGCATTTCCGCCACCGACACCGCCCTGACCGATGCGGCGGCGGACGAAGCGGATATGGGGACGCAGTTCGCCTTCGCCACATCGCTCTATAACAGGAGTCAGGTGCAGGTCAGCGGCGATCTGGGCTACGCCTCCACCACCGGTCAGCCGGCCGCGGCTATCCGGACCACGTTCAGCCATGAAATCGCGGGGGGAATGCCCTCGGTTTCGTTCACCATGCGCCAGATGAACGCCGCCGCGCGCGTGGGCCAGAGCATGATGGGAGGCCCCGCGGGCGAAAATTCTCTGCCCATGCTGCGTACCGTCTCGGTCAGCATGAACGACAAGGCGCAACTGAGCGACGCGCTTTCCATACAGTATGGCTCCGAGCTCGATACCATTTCATTTCTCAACCGGATGCAGTATTTCAGTCCGTGGGCGAAGCTGACTTACGCCACTCCGCATGGCCACCTCGATATGGTCTTCACCTCCGGCAACGCGCAGCCGGGCCTTTCGCGGGATGCCGATTCCGGCTATACGAACGACGGCCTGCGCAGCGAACTGGCCGCGCTTTCCATGTTGCCGCGGCTGAGCGAATCGAACGGCCAGGTCAGGGTGCAGCGCGGCGACGATTACGAGATCGGCTATTCAGTCGTTTCCGGCCTGATGGAGTACCGGGTTTCCGGCTATCACCAGTACGTTTCCAACAGCACTTTGACCATCGCCAATCCGGATTCCAGCCTCTTCAGCGGCGATTTGTTGCCGTCTATGTTTGCCTCCAGCGCGCTGTTCGACGAGGGCGTCATATCGAATTCGGGTTACACCGTCTCGGCCACCCGCACGCTGAGCCAGAACTACAGGCTGACGGTGGCGTACGGCACGCTGGGGGTGATGTCGCCCGGTGTGGACGCCCTGCCCGTCAGGGACGCGGAGAGTTTACGCGAGGCCATGGCCGCGGCGAACCGGGGTGCGGCGACGGTACGCTCGGAAGGCATACTGAGGAAGACGGGAACGCGTTACGTGGCCAGCTACCAATACGCGGACCTGAAATCGGCCGTGCCGATGGCCAATTATTCCACCCAGCCCGACCGGGCGGAACCGGGGCTCAATATCGCCATCCGGCAGCCCATTCCGTTCTTCCCCGGAATCTCGGGGCATGTAGAGGCCACTGCGGAGATGCGCAATCTGCTGGCCCAGGGTTATTTGCCGCTCGCGATGGCCGATGGCCGCCAAATTCTCATCGTCAACAATCCGCGCGTGTTCCGCGGCGGCCTCGCCTTTATTTTCTAGTCCCTTCACGCCCTTCTGGTACTACCGAAGTACGGGGGGTATCGACTCCTGCCATAGAGTCGGGTTCCAATGGTAACAGACAGCACATATTACGGACTGCCTTTGTAACCAAGGCAGCCAGACTGTCGATTCCGGGGGAATAATGGACGTAGAAAAGATTCTGTCTGAGATGCGCCTGGAGCGTGACCAGCTGGAAGAAGCCATCGCCAGTCTCGAACGGCTCGAAGGGGCTTCGCCGGGCAAGCGCCGCGGGCGTCCGCCTGCGTGGCTGGCCCAGATCAGGAAACAACGGGAAACGGACGGCGCTCCCGACACGAAAAAGCCCAAAAATCCAAAAAAGAACCCGGATAACGGGACACCGCTCTAAAACAAAGTCCGGGCCCTGAAGCCCTAATTATGGTAATTATATAGTTGACAAACTGACCCTAAAGCTATATAATTAAAGCATGGAACAAGGACCCAAGACACTTCAGGAAGCCATCGTCTACTTCTCCAATCCGACCAACTGCCGCGAGTTCCTGGCGAAGCGCCGGTGGCCGAATGGCGCGGTCTGCCCACGCTGCGGGAGCGACAACGTGCTGTTCATGCAGAAGTACAACCGCTGGCAGTGCCGCGAGGGCCACGCGTCGCCGCAGTTCACGCTGAAGACCGGCACCCCGATGGAGGACTCGCCCATCGGGCTCGACAAGTGGCTCACCGCGATGTGGCAGGTAGTCAACTGCAAGAACGGCGTCTCCTCGTGCGAGATCGCGCGTGCAATCGGCATCACCCAGAAGTCCGCATGGTTCATGGACCATCGAATCCGCTGCATGATCGGCCTGGAACCTACCGACAAGGCGTCGGGCCATGTCGAGGCCGACGAGACCTTCATCGGCGGCAAGGCGCGCAACATGCACCGCGACGTGCGCAACCGCAAGATCACCGGAACCGGCGGCAAGGACAAGACCGCCGTCATGGGCATCCTCGAACGCAGCAAGGACGGAAAGGCCAGCCAGGTGCGAACCAAGGTCATACCGAACCGCAAGAAGAGCGCTTTGCAGACCGAGGTACGCAAGCACGTGCAGGCCGGGTCCGCGCTGTACACCGACGCGCTGAAGTCATACGACGGCCTGACCGAGTTCGAGCACGGCGTCATCGACCACGCGGAGAAGTACGTTGACGGCAAGATACACACAAACGGGCTTGAGAACTTCTGGAGCCTGCTGAAGCGTGGCGTCAGCGGCACCTACGTGAGCGTCGAGCCGTTCCACCTGTTCCGCTACCTCGATGAGCAGGTCTACCGCTTCAACAACCGCAAGATGACCGACGCGGAACGCTTCGACCTCGCCGTCAAGGGAATCGTCGGGAAGCGACTCACCTTCGACCAGCTCACCGGCAAGGTCGCGGACTGTCAAACGTGTGCTAACTGAGAAGGAGTCGGACCGCCAGAGGCGCGGACCAAAGAGTAAGAAATGACAACCGACCGCGTAGAGACCATTCCAAATACCCGGACGTTGGTATGCTTTGATCCTGAGGAGGGTGCGTGCAGCATGTTGGAGTTCAGGCTCACCTACAAGGGTCCGTTAAAGGCGGCAAGCGCCGGGAGCGGTTCCAGCAACGTCAGGCAGAAGCACTCGATACGCAGGCAGTTCAACCTACAGATGCGTGAGTTGTGGAGGCAGCATCCAAACCTGCGGCAGCAATCAGAGATATTGTACTGTCGGCTGGGCGGCAACGTTATACGGTCCAGCGCCATCGACCCTGACGCCAAGAGCTGGCCTGAGCACATAGCCGACGAACACGCCCGGTACGGTTACAGGTTCGTTCCGTTAGTTAGCAAAGAGGGAGGGTTCACATGCGCTCTCGATATATTGTTCCTGCGACGCGACAATCCCGGTAGTCTGCTAGCTCACGGCGGAGACATCGACAACCGGATCAAGACTCTTCTGGATTCTTTGACGATGCCGGGATCAACTTCGCAGATGGCAGGAGAGGTGCCGGGGGACAACGAAGATCCGTTCTACTGCCTGTTGGAAGACGACAGCCTGGTCACCAGCGTTTCTATAACCACTGATCGCCTTTTGACTCCGATGGATGCGGCAGAAAAGATGCACGACGTTGACCTTGTCATCCACGTCACGGTAACAGATCCATCGGCGTTGTTTACGGGCAATCGTCTCGTTTGAAATTTTAGTTTTGATCCAATTTCAGGCATGAGTGCGCCGGGGACGCGGCTTTGACGGTAGACTCCATTCCGGGTTTCACGACAACCTCACCTGAGTCCAGCACCCAGACTGCATCATTGAAGCCCGCTCGTCCGAACGCCACAAGGATATAAGTGCCGGACGGTACATCAGGCATGTTGATTAGACCCTCTTCATCCGCCTGCCCGCGAACAACCTGACGTATTTTATTGATGTCGCTGCTGGCCCACGTCATGACCGCTATCAGTGCTTCTTGGTACACCAACAGCTTTCTTTCGCACACACTATCGACGGGAACCGGCGAAAACTTCTTTAATGCACTCACATAACTCTCGTTCCATATATGAGCAGCAGCAAGGTTGTAGTCCTCCTGCTTTGTTGAATGCGCGCTCGTGTCGTACTGGTAGAACAGGTAAAGGTTCGCAAGGCGCGCCGGTTTGATGTCACCTCCGCTCGTGATCGCGAAGATACGTCCCGTGAGTTTTCCCGTCCTAGGCGCTACCTGAGTCTTTGGTGCCTTCGTCTGAGCAAGTACAGAAGCGGCGACGATCAGAATAACAAGGATTGCCCTTTTCATCTCATCAGGCTACCACTTTCCAAGGAGCGTATAATCGCATGTATGAAGCCAGCGCCAGCGCCGGAGGTCCCCGGCAACACGGAGTTCGAGCGGTTCGACAACGCCGTCCGCAAGATGTTCGCGGTGTCGAAGGAGGATGTGGTGAGGGAGGAGCGGAGGCAGCAGCGGGCGCGGACGCGCAAGAGGCGTGTGAAGAAGTCTGCGTAGGCGCTACAAGCCCGGACCGCCGTACGTTCGTCTCTCGATGGTCAGTCGGATGCGGCTATATACCTCCTGAATGGACTCTAGTGGCATGTTTAGAAGCTCACGGTCTGCCTCGCCGGGAAGTAGAACGCCTTTCCGTTCCAGCAGCGAAACAAGCGCTTGCATTTTTACGAACTCGCCTGCCATCACGTCGCACACCGCGTTGATCGTTTTGTCGTCCATGCCTTTGACTCTAGCCCGGCACGGTCAGTTTGTCAACTATATAATTACCCTAATTATCGGCTTCAGGCTCGAACGGGTTACTATTCCGCGCAACTTCCACGTTCAGCGTGACTTCCTTCTTGTTGCGGACCACGGTAAAGCTCGCCTTCTTCGAAATACGCACAATGCCGATGATTTCGCCCGACCGCGATACCGGCATGCCATTCACCTTCGTCACCACGTCCCCCGCCCTGAGCCCGGCCTTCTCCGCGGGGCTCTTTTCCAGCACCGTTCGCACCAGAACGCCTTCTCCCTGAGCCACGCCGAAGAAAACGGCTAACTGCGGCGTCAGCGGCTCGCCTTCAAACCCCAGCTTCCACGCGTCGCCCGCAAACAGCGCCTGCAGGTCTTCCGAAGACATGGGCACCAGCGATCCGAACGGCAACTGCGGCGTCACCTGATGTCCCAGCGTCGCCGCGATATTCTGCTTCCCGCCGTCCCGCCAGATGCTCAGCGTGATTTTCGTGCCAGGCAGCTTGCTGCCCACGCACCCCGCGAATTGCTCCGTCCCTTCCACCTTCTGCCCGTTCACTTCCAGAATAATGTCGCCCACCCGGATACCCACCGTCGCCGCCGGCGCGCCGGAGATCACGGTCTTCACCTCCACTCCGGTGTTTTCTTTCAGGTTGAGAGCCTTGATCCGCTCCGGGCTCAATTCCTGTACTCCCACGCCCAGGTAGCCAGCCGCCATCTGGAGATTCGTCGAATGAGCACGCTGGGGATTACTGCTTTGCGCGTAAGCCACAATAGCGAACGTAGCCGGAATAATCGCGAACAGCCCTGTCTTTTTCCAACTCATGCTGAATCCCAATATAATCGACGCCACGCCGCTCAATAAGTCCCGGGCGAGGCGTTAAACTGCGCCAGCATCTGCGTCATTTGCCCGCGAACGTAGGGGTTGTCTTCGCGCTGCACCAGGCTTTGCAGAACGCCGACGATCGAATCGTCGTGATGAGCGGCCAGCAGGTCGATGGCCTTCATACGTACGTTCGGGTCGTCGTCTTTGCGAAGAGCGTTGGCGAGAGTTGTGCGAACCGCGGCGTCGGTGGCACACTGCTTGAGGCCGTCGAGCGCTTTCAGGCGAACGGCGGCGCTGGGATCGTGATCGAGCGCTCCCCGCAGCGCGAGGCAGACCTGTTGCGAATCGGCATTGTTCGACGGCGCTTCGTGGAGTATCTGGATAGACCGGAGACGCACCGTTGGATTTGTGCCATCGTTGACGCCGCTGACAAGTAGTTCCTGAATGGACGGGTCTTCGGGAGTGCCGGAAACCAGGCGCCGCCGCGTCTGATCCACCGCGATCTGCACCTGCCCGGAGGCATCGGGCTCAACGGAGCTGACGCTCGAAAACATCGGCGCGGCCAGAGCTTCGCGCACCCCGCCGAATTTCTCCGGCGTGTAGCGCGCGGCAAGGAAACCCAGAAACATCAGAGCCATGGCGCCCACCGGAATGCGGAACGGGATGTGCACGCGCGAAAGGTCGCGCAGATACTCGGTCGCGCGCTGCCAGCCACGCCAGCCCGCGCTGTGAGAGCCTTCCACCGCGATCTGCCGCCGCACGGCGCGGCTCAGTTCGTTGCGGCATTCCACCAGCAGGCCCGCATCCACCATGGCGTCGCGCTCATCCAGCAATTCCAGAAACTTCCGGTGCCGCGCCAGTTCTTTCTGACAAACGGCGCAATCCGCCAGATGCGCTTCCAGCGTTTCTTCGGTTTCCGAAGAGATCTCACCGTAACAATAATTCGGAATCTCTTTTGTGGCGTCGAGGCAGGTCATACAAATGTTTCCAGACTCATTCTCATCTTCTGCGTCGCGCGGAACAGGCAGTTTTTGGCCGCTTCTTCCGTGGTGCCGATCATATCGCCAATGGCGCGCAGGCGCAGGCCCTCGTAGTGACGCAGCTCAAAAACGGTGCGTTCGCGCGGAGTAAGCCCGGCCAGCGCGTGGGCAATGCCGCCCGCGAGTTCCTGATTCCAGGTCTGCCGCTCAGGGTCGGAATGAGGACCCTCTTCGCGCAACTGGAGCAGCCGATCCACGGGACCGTCGGAGGTTTCAACCGCGGTGGATTCTTCCTTGCGCACCTTGCGGCGGCGCAGGTGATCGAGACAGATATTAGTGACAATGCGATAAAGCCACGTGTGAAACGAGCAATCGAAACGGAACGAACTCAGATTCCGGTAGACCTTCAGAAAGGCCTCCTGGTAAACGTCGCGGGCTTCATCGGGCGAACGCAGAATGTTGATCGCGATGCGCAACACCGCCTGATCGTACTCCCGCACCAGCCGCTCGAAAGCTTCCTGATCGCCGTTTTGTGCTGCCCGAATGAGGCCTGTTTCGTCTAAAGGCGCCGCCAAAGTGGCACTTACCGTTTCCGCAGCCTGAAACATCGCATTTCTCCCGCACTGGCTTGTTGCATCTGGCCAATTCACCGAAAGAGGTTCCGGCAAGACCGGCCTTGTCTTCTAGACGCACCGGGCGCCGAATTGTCACCAAAAGCCTGCCGCGGCCAGGCTGCCAGGGCGGCGGAGTACTTGTATATCCTGCTTGTATACCCTTGATATACAGTAGCTTAAAAGTGGACTCCGGGTATATTGAACGCGCGGAGAAACTGTAGCGAAGGTTACGGCGTCTTGTTTGTGGCGGCTCGCGGATAGAGCGATAAAGCAATGAAAAGACTCAAAACACGCGCGGGAGCCTACGGCGTCGCCATGGTCGCGGTCAGCGTCGGCATTGCCCTGCCCCTGGTCACCAAACCCTTCGTGGGCCAAAGCGCGCCCTGGATCTCATTTATCCCCGCCGTCCTGCTGAGCGCCTGGTACGGAGGTTTCATCCCCGGCGTCATCACCAGCATCATGCTCGTGATCGCCAGCCTCACCCTCGGCGGTACGCTCTTCACCACCAACTCCAACCCCGCCACCCGTGCCTTCGGAGCCTTCATGTTCATGGTGGCCGCCATGACCGTCTGCCTCGTCATTCGCGCGCTGCGCAAAGCGCAGGCCGCCGTTCAGGCCGAGCGCGACCGCCTCGAACTGATCCTCCGCGATCTCCCCGTGGGAGTGGTGATCGCTACCGAACAGGGCAAAGTGGAACTCGCGAATCCCGCGGCCATGGAGATTTACGGAACCTCCAACGGGTCCGGCGCCGGATGGCTGATCGAACGTTCGCTGAAAAGCCGGGAAACCATCGTGAACGAAGAGGTCGACATCGTACGGCAAGACGGTTCGTCGCGCGCCCTGATGATCCATTCGCGCCCCCTGGGCCATTCCGCCGCCATCGCAACGTATTCCGATGTCACTTCGCTGCGCGCCGCGCAAAAGGCCTTGCGCGATAGCGAAGCCCGCTTGCGTCGCCTGTTCGACAGCCCCATCATCGGCGTGGTTTCCGGACACGGCGACCTGGCCATCGAGGCCAGCGACAGTTTTCTGCGCATGCTGGGCTATTCGCGCGAAGATCTGCATGCCGGCCGGATCGTCTTCTCCGCCCTGACGCCCGACGAGTTCCACGCCGCCGACGCCCGCGCCGCCGCACAGATGGCGGAGCGCGGCTTCAGTACCGCATGGGTCAAGGATCTGCTCGCGCTCGACGGAAGACGCGTTCCCGTCATGATCGGCGCCACGTCGTTTGAACCCGGACAGGCCTCGCCTGAGCCGGGGCAGTCGTCAACACCGGGGCAGTCGTCAACACCGGGGCAGTCGTCAACACCGGGGCAGTCGTCAACACCGGGGCAGTCGTCAACACCGGGGCAGTCGTCAACACCGGGGCAGTCGTCAACACCGGGGCAGTCGTCAACATGGATCGCGTGGGTGCTCGATCTTTCCGAACACCGCAAGCTCGAAGAGCGCCTCAGACAGGCCGCGAAAGCCGAAAGTATCGGCCTGCTGGCCGGCGGCGTCGCCCACGATTTCAATAATCTGCTGACCATCATCATCGGCAACGCGTCCATGGCCCAGATGATGCTGAGCGAAGACAGCCCCGGACGCGCGCAGATTGAGGATGCGCTGCGCGCCGCCGAACGCGCCGCGGACCTGACGCGCCAACTGCTGGCCTATGCGGGCAAAGGCAGATTCGTGGTTCGCGAAGCCGATGTCTCAACCGCGATTCGCGACATCGGCAAGCTCTTCCGCGCCTCCGCCCCGGCGCAGGTCGATGTCCGTCTGGAACTCGCCCAGGGTCTGCCCATGGTCAGAGCGGACGTGACCCAACTGCAGCAACTCGTGATGAACCTCGTGATCAACGGAGTGGAATCGATCGGTGAAAAGCGAACCGGTCTGGTGCGCGTCGCCACTTCCGCAATGACGGTGGACGACAAATTTCTGCAATCGGCGGAATGGCTCGACGATATCGCCCCCGGACAATATGTATTGATCGAAGTCACCGACGATGGCTGCGGTATGGATGCCGAGACGCGCGCCCGCATCTTCGACCCGTTCTTCACCACCAAATTCACCGGCCGGGGACTAGGCCTCGCAGCCGCCGCCGGCATCGTTCGCGCACATCGGGGCGGCATGATGGTGCGCAGCGCGCCTGCGCAGGGAAGCAGTTTTCAGGTCTATCTGCCGACAGCCGCGCCCGCGCCCGAAAAGCAAAAAGCGGCGCCCGTTCCCGTGCCAGTGGCCAGCTGGCCCGGCAGGTCGGCGTAGCCGAGGCAGAGTTGGTTATATCAGCCCGTTCAGGTACTGAGCCAGATCAACTCGGATCGGCATCAGATACACGTTGCCACCCATGTTTCCAATCGCCCGGATCGCAGCTCTGGCAAAAGCCCGGTTCCAATCGAGCGTTGGAATGAAATCGGCGGGAAATATCACTCTGTTCGTCGTCTCCCAGTAAGCTCGTGAACGCGGTCCTACAACCGGGGCTATGCCCCAAAATACGTTACACCCTCTTAACATTTCAGCGCAGACCTCCAGCAGCCGAAGATCGAACAGGGGTTGTGTAAAGAAACCATCCGCTCCCGCATCCGCTTTTCTTGCCACTGCATCGAGCTCGTCCCGGAAACCTTGCCGATAGGGATCGAAAGCCGCAAAAACCTTCAGCTTCGGATGGTGCCGCTTGAAGCGGCGTATGATGTCTTCGCTTGTATTGGGGTATGTCCGGTGGCTGAGATCGTGCGGCGGATCGCCTCTGATGACCAGCACTTCCGAGAGGCCGGAGGCAACAATGGCCTCTGCCATCGGCAGCTCGCCAACCGGCGGAATGTCGATGGCCCTGATATGCGGAATAGCGGCCGGAAGAATTTTGCTGGCGATCGCACAGGCGTCCCAGCTACGCAGCGCGAAGCGCATGAGATCCGGAATATTGAACGCATTGACTTCCGGCATCGCGGCATGCGCCAGACTCGCATCCGCGTACACTTCCGCTTCACTGCGTGGAACCAGTTCAACCGAAATTCTCATGCCCACGCGCTCATGCGCTACAGTTCAGAAGGCCGAACCGCGGCGCGGCGGCGTCCGAACAGAAAAGCAAAGAAAAGCAGACCGCCACTGAGAACAAATGTACCCGGTTCCGGAGTGACAAGATCGAGGCTCAGGACGCCCTGGCTGAAGGTGACCGGGCCACCTCCAGCGGGCGCGCCCCCATTCGCGGACGCAATAGGCGCAAATCCTGTATTAGGAGTATCGGGAGCGCCAAAACTAAAGCTCGAACCGACCCCCGGTTCCAAAAACACACTCCATCTGTTGCCCGCCTGACAACCAGCCCCATCGCTCTGGAGGAAGGAGTAAACTCCGGCAGCGTCCGTCGAAGGCAGACAGCCGGCAAACGCATAAGGTGAATTGGCGCTCGATTTCAGATCGAAGTCGAGCGATCCGACATCCACAGTGAACGAATCGAACTGCTGCGCGACCGTGTCATAGGTGAATGAACCCGTCGGATTCGGGGCGCCACCGACGGTAGTGGTGAAGTCAACATCGTAGGTGACCACGTCGGCCTGAAGCGTCGGCAGCGAGAGCGCTCCCAGACTGAGAAGAAGTGCGGTTATCGGAAGCAGCCTTGTCATTTTTTATTTTGCGATCATAGCACGATACAGAGCCGTCCGGATCGTGAAACGGTACGGGTACCGTTATTGTTGTCGGGTTGTGCGGAGTTTCGGCGCGTTTCCCCCCACCACGGAATAAGTGCGCGAACGCGCCCGCAAAGCAAAAGCGCCGCCCGTTACCGTACCGGCGGCCAGCTAGCCCGGCAGATCGTCTCATAAGTTCGGCGCCGCGTTCTCGCCGCGCCGCGAAGTCCACTTCGACAAATAGCGCGTGATGCGTCAACTTGATCGGAGCGATGGTAAACACTACGCGACTTTCGGGGAGCAAACCTCCACGACGCCGTTTGAAATGTCAGCTAGGAGTATACGGCCCAGGATAGGGTTCCGCTTGGCACCGATACCGTGGCGTATAGCCGCCCTCGTTGCCATAACGCGACGGGAGTCGGTCGGGCATGCGCAGCCGAAGGAACTTCTCTGAGATGTTTTTGAAAAACTCTCGCCGCGTTCCGCGGGGGGCTCATGATACTCTCTAATAGTCCTCAACTGAGGAAAGGAGGCACATCCGTTATGCGATACGAATTCAATCCGCTTAATAAGGCGATGATCGGCGCGCTTCAGGATTGCCTGCTTTCTGCCCGTCCTCGCTAGGCCAACCCTCTAAACAAAGTTCGGCACCATAGCCGAAGTGTGTCTCCTGAAAAGGCCAATTGGTCCTTACCGGGGCACAGTGTGGAGTCTATTTCAAACGTATGAATCCGAATATCTTTCAAACACTTACAGTTCTTGGAACTGACGAAATCCGCGGAATCCTCGTAAAACGCGTTGATCAACAGAAGCAAGCGGTAGGTATTGTCGTGGGGGTCATCGAACCCAATGGCCGCCGCGTAGTGGCCTATGGCAACCTCGCCAAGAACGATCCACGCCCGGTCGATGCAGATACGATCTTCGAAATTGGGTCCATCTCCAAGGTCTTCACTTCGCTGCTGTTGGCAGACATGGTGAACCGCAACGAGGTCGCCCTCGACGATCCCGCGGCCAAATATCTTCCCGAAAATGTCATGATGCCGGAACGAAGCGGCAAACCCATAACGCTGCTCGATCTTTCCACACACAGCTCCGGACTCCCACGCGTCCCCGACAACATGAAGTTGAAGGACATGCACAATCCTTACGCCGACTACAGCGTGAACGATTTGTACCAGTTTCTTTCCAGCTATGAGCTGCCGCGCGACCCCGGTTCCGAATTTGAATATTCGAACCTGGGAGGGGGACTCCTCGGCCACATCCTCGCACACCGCTCCGGAACGGATTATGACACGCTGGTCAGAGTCCGCATCACGGAACCGCTCGGCATGCCGGACACGGGTATTACGCTTTCTTCCTCCATGAAGCAGCGCATGGCCGATGGTCACAACGCGAGGCTCACCCCCGTCGCTAACTGGGACTTTCCCACGCTTGCCGGAGCAGGCGGATTGCGCTCCTCCGCAAATGACATGCTGACGTTCCTCGAAGCATTCCTCGGCTACAAGGAATCGCCTCTCGCCCCCGCCATGAATGCCATGCTCGAAGTTCGCCGTCCCCTCGGCCAAACGACGATCGGTTTAGGGTGGATTTTTATGTCAGCTCACGACCGGGAGATCGTCGCGCATGACGGAGGCACCGGGGGCTTCTGTTCATTCGTCGGATACGATCCTAAGGAGCGTATCGGGGTCGTTGTACTGTCCAACGCTGCTACTCCGAGCCGTGTCGCTAACATTGGTCTTCATCTCCTGAACCCGAAGGTGCCGCTTGCTAATCCCGAGCCTCCGGTGCCTCCAAAGCAGCACACCGAGATTCATATTGATCCTAAGCTCCTCGATAACTACACGGGCCGCTATCAGGTGACACCGAACCTCATTTTCGAAATCACCCACGACGGTGACCACCTCTACGCGCAGGGCTTCGTACAGGGCAACGGCCAGTCCATGGTCCTGCCTAAGTTTGAACTGTTTGCCGAAGGCGAGAAGAACTTCTTCGCCAAGGTGGCTGACAACCAGATCGCCTTTGAAACTGGCCCCGATGGCCGAGCTACGAGCCTTATTATGCACCGAGCAGGCCGCGAAATGCCCGCCGCCGCCCGATTGTCCTAATTGACGCTTCCAGTCGGTCTGCCAGGAGACGATAAGTACGAAATCGTCTCCTGGATTATGCTGCTGAGTTCGAAACAACGGCCCGCCCGCTGATTTGACGGTGTCATGGGTCACTCGCGAGTAACGGCGTAGCGTTTACCGTCAAGTTGACGGTTTGTCGGCAATCCGGACTGTGGCTCCATGTAGCTATTACGAATCGATCTCAAACAGAGATTTCGATAGCTCCGACTGCCGCACGATACTACCCAGCGTTCCCCGCCGGACCGGATTGTGAAGCGGCACGGGTACCGTTATCGTTGTCGTCTCCGAGCGTTTTTGCATGATCTGGTGACTGCCCCGCTGGCGAACGGCCACGAATCCATTTTGTGCCAGGATGCCACAGACTTCCGTGCCCGACAGCACCCGGAGCCTACCCAACCGGTACCTCAACCTGAGTTACGAAGACCTCATAGTGAGAGCGCCGTGCCACTTCCGAGGGCGAAGCCGTTTCAAAAAACAGCGTCAATGCCTCAATGAGATTGGTGCGCGCCTCTTCAATCGAGGACCCTTCGCTGGCGATATCCAGTTCCGGGCACAACGCCACGAAACCATCGTCTTCGCGCTCAATGATGGCGGTCAACCGCTGCTGTGCCTTCATGGTTAGAGTCTACACCGGCTCACCTGGCTGGATTGGCAATCCATTGTCGGCAATCCATTGTCGGCAATCCATTGTCGGCAATCCCAACCCCACAAAGCTAAACCACCCCTCACCGAACCGACTGCGCATCGCTCCGGGACCGCTTCCGCCGCTCCGGCAGCGAAAACCGCTTCCCGCACGATTCGCACAAATACGGCCACCACCCCATAAAACTCCTGATCACCGCCCGAAAGCCGTCGCGTCGAATGCGCCGTACCTGAGAACTCCGGCACTTGGGGCAGGTCATCACCACTGAACATGATCGCACTGTTCACACAGCGCGGCATCGGCCATTCGTACTATTAAATACAAGTAATAAATCGTCCGATCCGGCTCCGATCCGGATTGACCTATCGCTTATAATAGTGGCTTACCCATGCACCAAACAGCCACTGAACGCACGGTCGACCTTGATCCATTGGAAACAGCCGAATGGATGGAAGCGCTCGACCAGATCGTGGACGAAGCGGGACCGGACCGGGTCACCTTCCTCCTCGACAAGCTCACGGAGCGGGCACGCGATAACGGCGTGCAGGTTCCGATTCGCACTACCACGGATTACGTCAACACGATCCCGGTAGAGCAGGAAGTGCCTTATCCGGGCGACCGCCAGATCGAGCGGCAGATCAAGAATCTGATTCGCTGGAATGCGATGGCAATGGTATCGCATCAGAACAAGCTCGATGACGGAATCGGCGGCCACATTGCCACCTATTCGTCGCTCGCGACTCTGCTCGAAGTCGGCTTCAACCACTTCTTCCGCGGCAGCATCGCAACTCCCGCAGGCGATCAGCCAGGCGACCTGGTTTATTTTCAGGGCCACGCATCCCCCGGCGTATACTCGCGGGCCTTCCTCGAAGGACGCCTCTCCGAAGACCAACTGAATAATTTCCGCCACGAGCTCCGGGACACCCCGGGGCTCTCTTCATATCCGCACCCCTGGCTGATGAAGGATTTCTGGCAGTTTCCCACCGTTTCGATGGGCCTCGGCCCCATCAATTCCATCTACCAGGCGCGCTTCATGCGCTATCTGGAAAATCGTGGTCTGATTCCGGCCACCGATCGCAAAGTGTGGGCGTTTCTGGGCGATGGCGAGATGGACGAACCCGAATCCACCGGCGCCATCGGCATGCCGGTTCGCGAGAAGCTGGATAACCTGATTTTCGTGATCAATTGCAATCTGCAGCGTCTCGATGGCCCGGTACGCGGCAACAGCAAGGTCATCCAGGAGCTCGAAGGTTCTTTCCGCGGTGCTGGCTGGAACGTCATCAAGTGCGTCTGGGCAAGCGAATGGGACGAACTGCTGGCGAAGGACACCTCCGGCCGCCTCGTGCAGCTGATGAACGAATGCGTCGATGGCGAGTACCAGTCGTTCAAGGCCAAGGGCGGCGCTTACGTGCGCAAGGAATTCTTCGGCCGCTATCCGGAGACGGCGGCGCTCGTCGAGGATATGTCGGACGCGCAACTCAAAGCCCTGCGGCGCGGCGGCAACGATCCGGCCAAGGTTTATAACGCCTACAAGGCCGCCACGGAGCACAAGGGCGGCCCGACCGTCATCCTGGCGAAGACCGTCAAAGGCTACGGGCTGGGCGATAATTTCGAGGCGCGCAACCCCACCCACCAGAACAAGAAACTCAAGCCGGAAGACGTGGAGTATTTCCTGCAGCGCTTCGAGATGACCATTCCCGAAGAGATTTCGGCGAAAACCGGCTTCTACCGGCCAGCCGATAACAGCCCGGAAATTCAGTATCTGCAGGAGCGCCGCCGCGTGCTGGGCGGCTATTTGCCGAATCGCGCACCAGTCGCTTCGCAGACCACTGCGCCCGCCGACGAATTTATCGAAGAATTCAAGTCGGGTTCGAAAGAGCCGCATCCTTCCACCACGATGGCCTGCGTCAGGCTGATGACCAAGCTGATGAAGCATCCGGAATTCGGCAAACGCATTGTGCCCATCGTTCCGGACGAAGCGCGCACCTTTGGCATGGACGGCATGTTCCGCACCTACGGGATCTACGCTTCAAGCGGACAGCTTTATAAGCCCCACGATTCCGATATTTTCCTCTACTACAAGGAATCGAAGGACGGCCAGATCCTCGAAGAGGGGATCACGGAAGCGGGCTCGATGGCCGAATTTACCGCTGCCGGAACGGCCTACGCGAACTACGGAATCGACATGATTCCGTTCTATATTTACTACTCGATGTTCGGGTTCCAGCGCGTGGGCGATCAGATCTGGGCCTTCGCCGATTCTCGCGGCAAGGGCTTCCTGCTGGGCGGCACCGCCGGCCGCACCACACTCTCGGGCGAAGGCCTGCAGCATCAGGACGGGCACTCTTTGCTGCTCGCCGCCACCGTACCGAACCTGGTTTCCTACGATCCCGCGTTCGCCTTTGAAATCGCCGTCATCGTTCGCGACGGCATTCGCCGCATGTTCGAAAACCGCGAGGACGTTTTCTATTACCTGACGGTTTATAACGAAAACTACGCGCAGTTGCCCATGCCGGAAGGCGCGGGCGTCGAAGAAGGCATCCTGCGCGGCATTTATCTCTTCCGCAAAGCCGAAGTTGCGAAGCCGAAGGCGACCGTGCAGTTGCTCGGCAGCGGTTCGATCCTCAATGAAGCTCTGAAAGCGCAGCAAATTCTCGGCGAAAAGTACGGCGTCGCCGCCGATGTGTGGAGCGTCACCAGCTACAACGAGCTGCGCCGCGAAGCCCTGAAAGCGGAGCGCTGGAATATGCTGCATCCGGTGGAAGCGGCGAAGGCGCCGTACATTCAGCAGGTGCTGGGCGCCACCGAAGGCCCGATTATCGCGGCTTCCGACTACATGAAGGCCGTGCAGGATCAGGTCTCGCCCTGGCTGGGCGGGCGTATGCTGGCCCTCGGCACGGATGGGTTCGGTCGCAGCGATAACCGCACGTTCCTGCGAGGGCATTTCGAAGTGAATGCGGCTTCGATCGCGGTGGCGGCTTTATCGAAGCTGGCGCGCGAAGGTAAATTCGACGCGAAGAAAGCGGCTAAAGCGATTGGTGAGCTGGGTGTAAACCCGGAGAAAGCTGATCCTGCAGTGGCGTAGTCGGGTCTATGGTCATCCAGCAGACCGCGCCCGCGGCGTAAATCAGCGCCGAAGCGTAGAAAGTGAAGTTCCAGCCGTTACCGGTTAACTGCAGCAGGAAACCGGTAACAGCCGGAGCAACGCTGGCTCCCAGCTGGCCCAGCGTGTTCATAAAACCGGAAACGGCACCCACGTTCTCTCCGCCGATGTCCATCGCCGTGGTCCACGAAATGGGTCCGCTAAACTCGGCGGCAAAACTCGACAGGCTCATCGCGATCATTGCCAGCACCGGGTTTGTGACCGACGTGAACAGCAGAAGCAGCGCGGCCGCGCCTCCGTATGAGATATAGCCCATCAGCTTGCGTGCGCGTGCCACGCTTCCCACCCGCGTCGTCAGGGCCGATGTGGCCCACCCGGCAAACAGGCTCCCGAGCCCCGCCGCCAGTGCGCCGTGACGAAGGTCGAGTCCCCGCACCCGGTACAGATACAGCGGCAGCCAGGTGATGTAGAAATAGAAGCCGTAATAGTGCGCAAACCACTGCAGACCCAGCGCCCACACGCTGCGCGAACGGACGATGGCCGTCCACGTAGCGCCACTGCCGTGCGAAGCCGGCCGCGGCGGGCGCACCGGCAGCAGCGCAAGCTCAGCGGCATTGACCGAGGCGTGGGTGGCCGGGTCGTTTCGGTACCAGAGAGCAAAAATCAAACCCAGAGCAGCTCCGACTACACCCAGCAGAACAAAAACCTGTCTCCAGGTGAACCACGTATACAGCCCCGTGATCAGAGCCGGAGCGATTGCCGCGCCCCAGCGGGCGCACGCGGCTTTGATGCCTTCCGCGGAATTCCGTTCACGCAGTGGCAGCCAGGTACGGAACATCGAGGCGAGACCGGGAAAGCATCCCGATTCGCCCGCGCCGAACAACAGGCGGCTGACAAATAACGACGGGAAATTCCAGGCCACGCCCGTCGTCGCCGTAAACAGCGACCACAACAGGACCACTCTGGTCAGCAGCTTGCGAACCCCGAAGCGGTCGCAGAGCCAGCCGCTGGGCATCTCGAAGGCCGCGTAAGTAAAGCCAAACGCGGAAAAGATCAGCCCCATCCGCTCCGGCGATAAGTGCATCTCGCGGGTGATGGCCGGGGCAGCCTGGCTGATGGCCGAACGATCCAGAAACGAAAGGAAAGCGATCGCCGCGCCGAACGCCACAATGGTTCGGCGGGTATGAGTGGGCGCTAAACTCACTGCGGCAATCGGCGAATCTGATCGACCGCGTAGTCGACTTTCATGTCGGATACCTTCTTACCAATCTCCGGAGCGGAACGGCGCGCATCGCCTTCGATACCATTATTCACATGGTCGGCATTGGGATCGCCGACCGCTGTAGCGATCAGGTCTTTGCGCACCCAGCCCTGATCGCCGCCGAGGTAGAGCAACTCGGAAGTATCTTTCAACGAGGCGTGCGAGCCGGCAGGATAGCCGTTATCGGCAAGCCACTTGTCGAAATCCGCGCCCACTTTGTCGTAGAACTCATTGCAATGGACCACCCGAATGCCCTTGCCCGCGTATTTGTCGCTCAGCTTTTTTGCCACCTCGTCACCATCGGCATCTCGACGGCAGTTTTCGCCCAGCTCAACGAAGAGGTTGCCGAACAGATGATCACCAACGGCTTCAAAAACATCGTGACGAGAGGCGATTCGACGGTGTGGACGAGCCATAGTCCACTATTCCTATGTAATATAGGGCAATTTTGGAATTCGTGTCCAGCTCAAGCTGCTTTACCGGCTGTGCGGGTGATTTCGGTGAGATTGTGCTTTTTGCGGTAGTCGGTTTCGGTTCTTTTGGCGAGGATGAGCTTGTGGTGACGCTCGGCGTGGGCTCTGATGAATTGCAGAGAAAAAACAAAACCGTCTTTGCGGG
>Ga0302320_10002240_pt1 | contig 45947 bp, 40 predicted proteins | sample Bog_T0_3_FD_202130 | JGI IMG/M metagenome (GOLD analysis project Ga0302320, IMG submission 202130) | Peat permafrost microbial communities from Stordalen Mire near Abisko, Sweden - Bog_T0_3 | ecosystem: Environmental > Terrestrial > Soil > Wetlands > Peat | place: Sweden: Abisko, Stordalen Mire...
TCTGGAGATGAACGACCGGGGCTTCACTCCGGAATTGTCTGTCTTCGCAACTAATCCGGTCGACTGAGGGGAGCGCACGAGATCGGAAATACATTCCGATATTGCCGGATATCGGACCGGATGAGGATCGCCGGAAGGTTTCACAACACGTCTTCGAAATCTGACTCCGCCCACTGAGAGAAACCGCCATGGCAGATTAAAACGTTGGACGAACCGAAGAAGCGTTCGTACCGGCAGGCCGCTGACGAATCATCCTTCAAAATGACATGAATCTTCAAGTCTTCGGGGTTTGAGCGAGCTAACTGGGCCGATTTCAGTAGATGGCGAATTTCGATGTCGGCTTCTTGGGAACTGCTCGGGGAAGTCCATCGCCACCTTGGAAGGCCAACGCAGGCGGAGGCCGCAAGAAATCGAGCGGCGGAGGTCCAGCGCGTTCGGTCTCCGCTTGCAGAGGAGATCGATTCGATTTGACGCTGAAGGCTCTACTCGAAGCCCAACAGGTTTTTCACCGACGCTGGATCAATGGGTCCCTGAACGTCCTTTACCAACTCGCTCTCGGGCTTACCCAAAACCCAGCACGGGACATAATCCGGACGACCAACCAGCGCAGCGAACAGCGGGATGTAATCGTCAGAGACTACGAACCACGCCCCGCGCTGGTATGTGAACATTTTCGGAAACGAACCGGCCTTGGCCTGTTCAAATGTATCGCGGATTGCGGCTTCGCCGACAGGGTGTTTGTCGGGGCGGTAGTCGAGATCAAATGGCACGCACAGGCCGAGAGGTACGGCAGCGAAATATACGGGGACCCTGCCCGCGACCGCACCTTCAAGCAAATGCATAAGCCTTTCGTCGCGCCGTGGCACGAGTCCCGGAAGATTATGAATGTCGTTGGGCTTAAGCTTCATCTGGCATCTCAGAAATCGTCTCTCAAATAGAAGTTAAGGCAGTTTCCATCAAAGCGTGGCCCGCGATAGCCGTAGCCAGCGCTTTTTTCATCAGTCGCGAAGTCGTCGTTCCGCGAATTGATAGGCGCAGACAACTGCCGATATTCGCCCGGGCAGTTCGTTCGCTCCTTCGGACTCTCCCATTTTCTCAAAGGGGAGATGCCTTTGAAGTTCCATCTCACGACGTGATCCACATTGGACACTGACGCCGCGGTGAATGGATGATGCCGGGAACCCGCGTTGACCGACGCTCCCTCCTGTCCTCAACAAAACTCACCCTCGGCACAACGGGTTGATTGTGTGCCGCTTGTACGCCACGATTGGCGCGGAGTAAACCTCTTTTCCGGGGCGGATGCTCGAACTGGCCCGCAGATCGATGTCGTCCTCCTCAATCAGCTCCAACTCGGCTCTGTCAAGATAGTTCTATTTTGGAAAGATATTGACATCAAAGCGCAAGGCGCAGGAGAATCGGGTTGTGCCCCGGTCCCGCTTTGCTGAACTTATGTCGCTCGCCGAGGAGAATGACGGTTTGGTGACGGCCGACGACGCCCGCCAGGCTGGCTTCACAGATTCGGTTTTAGCTCGCTTGGTGCAACGTGGCCGGATCGAACGAACATCTCGCGGTGTCTATCGGGTTCCCTATCTCACGCCGGGCCGTTTCGCGCAATACCGCGAGGCGGTGCTGTGGGCGAGGGCCAACCGCGGTCCGGAGCAGGTTGCGATTTCACATAGGACGGCTCTCGCCGCGTATGAGATTTCAGACGCCAACCCTGATTCGATTCACATCACCGTTCCGAGGGCTGCACGATTAAGGCGCCAAAAACCGAGAGGGATCGTAGTTCATCACGAAGACCTGATGACCGAGGACATCACGATACACGAGGGAATGCCGATCACTACAATCGCCAGAACGGTCGCGGATCTTCTGAAATCAGGTGAGCGAATCGACTTGATCCGGCAAGCCATCTCAGACGCACGCCGGGGAGGATTCATTCAAGCGTCTGAGGCAAGGCAGCTGAGGCGGCGAGCAGAAGAGCGCGTACTGCGCACTCCCTGATCTCGAAACCGCTCACCGCAGACTGCGATAATTGTCTGTATTCGGAATCTCACGTGGCGGTCTACAAACAAAAGGAAAGCAAGTTCTGGTGGTATAAATTCACCTGGAACGGCGAGCGTGTTCGTGCAAGCACAAAGCAGACGAACAAGCGCGTAGCCGAGCAGATGGAAGCTGCTTGCAAGACGGCGCTGGCAAAGGGCGAGGTTGGAATAATCGAGAAGCAACCGGCTCCGACGCTGAAGCAGTTCTCCGAGAGGTTCATGGAAGCGGTTTCGGTCCGCTGTGCGGAGAAGCCCCGGACGATCGAGTTTTATCGGGAGAAGTTAACCCGGCTGCTGGAGTTCCCGGCACTGGCAACCGCCGCCCTCGACGCCATCGACGAGGCCCTGATCGAAAAGTACGTCCTGGAACGGCGGAAGCAGGTCGCTCCGGCGACGGTGAATCGTCAGCTGGCGACTCTGCGCCGTGCACTGCGCCTGGCCCATGAATGGAAGGTAATCGACCGCCTGCCGAAGATCCGTCTGCTGCAGGGGGAGCGGACGCGCGAATTCGTGCTCAGCCGTGAGCAGGAACCGGTCTATCTGAACGCGGCGCCCCAGCCTCTCAAAGACCTCGCGCTGCTCATGCTCGACACCGGGCTGCGGGACGGCGAGGCGCTGGCTCTAAGGTGGCCTGACGTTCACATGCAACCGGCGCCCACGGCCAAATTCGGCTATCTGCAGGTTCAGAAAGGGAAGTCGGTTCGGGCGCGGCGAACCGTAAGCCTGACCGCGCGAGTACAAACGATGCTGGCTGCCCGCCCTGAAAAGTCCTCTTCGGAATTCGTGTTCCCGGGCAGGAGTGGCAAACCGATGCTCGTTACGTCGCTCGACCACCTGCATGCGAAGGTACGGGAGTCCCTCAAAATGCCGGCCGACTTCGTGGTTCATTCCCTGCGTCACACGATGCTGACCCGGCTCGGTATGCTGGGTGTGGATGCTTTCACAATTATGAAAATCGCCGGCCACAGCAGCATCACGATTTCGCAGCGTTACGTGCATCCGTCGCCGGAATCGGTCGAGCGCGCCTTCGAGAAGCTGGAAGTGTCCAACCAGCTACCTCCGAGGATTGGGGTGGGCATAGAATTGGGCATAGGTGGCAAAAATGCGGTTCGGCAAAATCGCCGTAAAATTTTGAAATAAAACAGTTTGGGCCCTTAGCTCAATGGTTAGAGCAGCGGACTCATAATCCGTTGGTTGTAGGTTCAAATCCTACAGGGCCCACCAATCTCTTCCGTGTCTGGCCGCAGCTCGCCCCGCCGGCAGTTGCGATTCGGTCAGGCGGATCGACACTATCTTTGCTGTACTCGGCACGTCTTCGGTCCCGCCCCCATGCTACCGCCTGCGGCCGCACGTCCTGCACTGGTACTGGCCGTGAACAGGCCACATTAAAGAGTCGTGCATCAGCGTGCGCCACAAATCGGCCAGGCGCTGCGCGATCCGAATCGGAGGCGGTGCGCCTGTTGAAGCAAGAGCGATTGAGGTTCGGTTCATGCGGGTTGATCTCGCAGCCCGCAAACCAAAGCGGCCGGCCGTATTGAACTCGAACGTACCAAACCCGTCGCACAACGACGGATTACCGGGCGATACCACAACCGTGGTACCTCGAAAGACCGTCAGCCGCCACCCGCTGTCGACTGTGTCGAATAGTTGAACAAGCGCCGGGAGGAGCGTTGCTGTCCCATCACGATATCCCGTCACGCCTCGCGGCACGGCCGCCTCCAGCGGGTTAGCGCTTTCGTTGGCATTTATCGTGCTGGTGGAATACCCGAAAAAAGGCAACAAGTGAATAACCAACAGCCGGCACACGCACTTCACAATCTTGGGCAGAGCATCTGGATCGATAACATTACGCGCGATTTACTCGACAGCGGCACACTCAAGCGCTACATCGACGAGTGGTCCGTAACGGGACTCACATCGAACCCCACCATCTTCGACCACGCTATGAGGAACAGCTCGGCGTACGACAGCGGGCTCCGCGAGAAACTACGCCAGGGCAAATCGGGCGAGGACCTTTTCTTCGAAATTGCACTCGAGGACATAACGCGCGCGGCCGCTTTGTTCCGGCCTGTGCACGACCGGACCAACGGTGTCGACGGATGGGTATCGCTCGAAGTGTCTCCGCTGCTCGCCCACGACACCGCCCGCAGCCTCGCCGTCGCCCGAAGTCTTCACGCCCGCGCGGGCCAGCCCAACCTGCTCATTAAGATTCCCGGCACTAAGGAGGGGCTCCCCGCCATTGAAGAAGCGATCTTCGCCGGCATTCCGGTGAACGTGACGCTCCTGTTTTCGCGCGAGCAATATCTCGCGGCGGCGGACGCTTTCCTGCGCGGTGTAGAGCGTCGCATTGATCGCGGGCTGGATCCTGACGTGGGCTCGGTAGCATCGATATTTATCAGCCGCTGGGACGTCGCGGTGGCCGACAAAGCCCCCGAATCGCTGCGGGATAAGCTCGGCATCGCCATCGCCAAACGCGCGTACAAGGCATACCTCGAATTGCTCGCGTCATCCCGTTGGCAGCGCGCTCTCAATTTCGGCGCGCGCCCGCAGCGTTTGTTGTGGGCCAGCACCGGAACCAAAGACCCTAAAGCCTCCGACCTGCTCTATGTCGAGGCACTGGCGGCGCCGTTCACTGTGAATACAATGCCCGACTCTACCTTGAAGGCCCTCGCCGACCATGGCAGGATCGGCACTGCGATGCCAGTGGACGGAGGCGATTGCGAGGCCGTCCTGGCACAGTTCGCCGAAGCCGGCATCGACATCGATGCACTCGCCGCCCAGTTGCAGGACGAGGGCGCGAAGTCATTCGTCAAGTCGTGGAACGAACTTCTGGCGGCGATCGATACGCGAAGCGCGGCGCTCACCCAAGCCGTAGCCAGTTAAGGAGTAAATCATGCAACTGGGAATGATCGGGCTGGGAAGGATGGGGGCGAACATGGTGCGGCGCCTCCTGCGCGGCGGACATCGGTGCGTCGTCTACAACAATTCGCCAGGACCGGTCAAAGAATTGGCTAAGGAAAATGCGGTGGGCAGCACCTCGCTGCGGGATTTCGTGTCGAAGCTCGATAAGCCGCGGGCCATCTGGCTCATGGTGCCGGCCGCTGCTGTGGACCCGACAATTACCGATCTTACGCTTCTGCTTGAAGCGGGAGACATCATCATCGACGGCGGCAATTCTTACTACGTGGACGATATCCGCCGCGCGAAAAATCTGGCGGCCAGGCAGATTCACTACGTAGATACGGGAACCAGCGGCGGCGTCTGGGGTCTGGAACGGGGCTATTGCATGATGATCGGCGGCGAGGAGCAGACAGTCAAACACCTCGACCCGATCTTTGCGACGCTCGCCCCGGGAGCGGGCTCGATGCCGCGTACTCCGGGGCGCGAAAACCTGAAAGGCACCGCGGAACAGGGATATCTGCACTGCGGCCCGAACGGAGCCGGACACTTCGTCAAGATGGTCCATAACGGTATTGAGTACGGCCTCATGGCGGCTTATGCCGAAGGCCTCAATATCCTGCGCCGCGCCAACGTGGGCAACGAGCGGCACGCGATCGATGCGGAGACCACGCCCCTGCGCGATCCGGAACTTTACCAGTACGATCTCGACTTGCGCGACATTGCCGAGGTTTGGCGCCGCGGCAGCGTGATCTCGTCGTGGCTGTTGGATTTGACGGCCGCCAGCCTGGTGAAAGATCCGGCTCTCTCCGAATTTGCCGGGCGTGTTTCGGATTCCGGCGAGGGCCGATGGACCATTAAAGCCGCCATCGACGAAGCCGTTCCCACACCCGTTCTTTCCACGGCGTTGTACGAGCGTTTCAGCTCGCGCGGCGAAGCGGATTATCAGGACAGGCTGCTCTCTGCCATGCGCTTCGGATTCGGCGGTCACGTGGAAAAAGCATGGGGTAAGTAGTCCAGGGAGGAGACTGCGATGAGCGAATCCCATTCCGACGCCTTGGTGTTTTTCGGCGCGACGGGCGATCTGGCATACAAGAAGATCTTCCCCGCCCTGCAGGCCATGGTCAAACGCGGCCACCTTAACGTACCTGTGGTTGGCGTGGCCCACGGCGGTTGGAATCTCGACCGGCTTCGTGCTCGGGCGCACGAAAGCATCGAGCAACACGGCGGCGTCGATCCGGCGGCGTTTAATACGCTGAGCGGCTTGCTGCGTTACGTGGATGGGGACTACAAGGACTCCGCCACCTTTGAAGCGCTCCGCAAGGAACTGAACGGAGCCAAACACCCCGCATTTTACCTGGCCATCCCGCCGCTGCTGTTCGCCACGGTGGTAGAACAGTTGACCAAATCGGGCTGCGGGCCAGGCGGCCGGGTCATCGTCGAGAAGCCCTTCGGCCACGACCTTGCCTCTGCGCAGGAACTCAATCGGACATTGCATCGGGCGTTCCCCGAGCCCGCCATTTTTCGTATCGATCATTATCTCGGCAAACGGCCGGTGAACAATGTGGTGGTCTTCCGTTTTGAGAATGCCTTCATGGAGCCCTTCTGGAACCGGAACTACGTCGAAAGCGTGCAGATCACCATGGCGGAATCATTCGGTGTCGAGGGGCGCGGCGCCTTCTACGACCAAACCGGAACCATCCGCGATGTCGTTGAGAACCATCTTTTCCAGATCCTGTGCAATCTGGCGATGGAGCCTCCGGTCCGCAATGACAGTGAGAGCATTCGCGATGAGAAAGTCAAGGTACTGAAGGCCATCCCTGCCATCGCGGCGAACGACGTGGTGCGGGGGCAGTTCCGCGGGTACCGTCAGGAAAAAGGCGTGGCGGCCGATTCGAATATCGAGACGTTTGCCGCTCTCAGACTGCAACTCGATTCATGGCGCTGGCAGGGCGTGCCGTTCTATATTCGCGCCGGCAAGAACCTTCCCGTGACGTGCACTGAAGTCTTCGCCCGTTTTCGAACTCCGCCCAGCGCCTTGCGCAATCCGAGCCTCGCGGCAGATCACATACGCTTTCGCATCAGTCCGGAAATGACCATCGCCCTCGGCGCCGCTGTGATGGGCCCCACCGACGCGGTGCGGAGCGAATCGGTCGAGATCGTCGCCAGCAGCCACCCCAGCCCCGCAGAGATGGACGCCTACGAGCGCGTGCTGGGCGATGCCATGGCGGGAGATGCCACTCTGTTTGCCCGCGAAGATTATGTCGAAGAGGCATGGCGTATCGTCGATCCCGTGCTCAAAGCCGCCACGCCCGTTGTCGAGTACGAGAAAGGCAGTTGGGGTCCCGGCGAGGTGGAGCAAAGAGTACTGCCGCCGGGAGGCTGGCACAATCCGATTGAAAAGGACCAGGAAGACTTCCGTGTTGTGACCGACCAAGCCGCTTAAAGCCCTGCGCTAAAATCCTTGGCACCTCGATAAACTGAGCATCGGGATCGGGGATGATCGATGAAACCGAAGAACGCGACAAAGAAGGTCACGGGATTCACGGACGAGGAACGCGCCGCGATGAAGGATCGCGCCGAGGAACTGAAGGCGGAAGCGCGCCGGGGCTCGCAGGCAAAGAATGCGGACGGGGAAGGTGAGGTGCTGGCGAAAATTGCCCAGATGCCGGCGGCGGATCGCTCCCTGGCTGAGCGCCTCCACGCCATCGTCAAGGCCAGCGCCCCGGCCCTTTCGGCGAGAACCTGGTATGGGATGCCCGCGTACGCCAAAGACGGCAACGTCGTTTGTTTCTTCCAGGGCGCGTACAGGTTCAAGGCGAGATATGCGACGTTTGGCTTCAGCGACAAAGCCAATCTCGACGACGGAACCATGTGGCCGGTCGCCTTCGCGCTGAAGGAGTTGACCGCCGCGGACGAAGTGAAGATCGCCGCGCTGGTGAAGAAGGCAGTAAGCTGATCATTCGACGCGCTGTTATATGCCCATTCCGCGTCTCATAAGCCAACCGGGTTATCGGCCTCCCCTGCCGCCGCGCGCCGCGCCTGGCACTACGCCGATTTCATCAGTCTTGTGGCCATCGCGTGACACCCCGACAATCATAAACTCCAACGGCGCGTTGCCGGTGTTGGCGAATGAGTGGACGTCTCCCAGATTGAACGGGATCGCATCATTCGCCTTGATCGGCGCAGTCTCGGAGGCGCCGCCGCGCCCGCTGGAAGACACCGTCACCGTGCCTTCACCGCTCATCACGTAGTAGAACTCGGCCACTTCCATGTGCAAATGCGGGGCGGTCGAACCACCCGCGGGAATCAGCAAATGGTCCACATAGGACCAGTTAGTTGAGAAGACCGACGAATCGAGCGCTCGGCGGTATTGAACCGGCGCCTTCGCGCCGTGTGTCCCGTTAGCGGGGCGCAGTTGCGCGCGGTCCAGAAGCATCGTCATAAAGGTCGGGATTGCATCGAGCGGTGCATCCACTCGCCCATCGTTCAGATTGAACGCGTCGTAGGCGCCCTTGATCGTGGAGACATTGATGTTCATCCACTGCACCGGCGTGTTGCCCGGATTGTAGATCGCGTGCGAATGACCCATGCGGCAGAACGCGCCGGCGGGCCCTTTCAGCGTGGAAGTTCTGCCGTCGATAGTGAACTGCGCCTCGCCGTCGAGGATCACGAACATCTCCTCGCATGTGTTGTGGAAATGAGCGCCGATGCCGCTCTTCGGTTCGATCACGCCCCGGTGCAGGAAAAAGAGATTGGTATCGAGCGTGTGGAAGTCGAACAGCGCCATGTAATCGAGTGCGCCCGGCCCGTTATGCACTGCGGGAAGGTGCTGGTAGCGCGCGGGATCGGCATGCGCGATCCTTGCGGCCAGCGGTTCGCGTGCCAGCGCCGGCCAGGCGACGCAGACCAGCATGACGGGCAGAATCGCAACAAGACGCGTTTTCATCTTCTTAATCTCCCTGCGCGGCAAAAAAACTAAATCGCATCGCAAAGCAAAACGGTATAGTTCTTCTGGTCCGTCAAAGTGCGCTCGATGGTGGGCCAGACTTTTTGATGGACATCGGAAGCGATCCACTTCTGCCGCGCCTCTTCGCTCTCGTAGGTGAGTTGGAAGCGATAGTTCATTCCGGGCGGGGCCGATCCCTGCAGTGCCGATCTGAGTTTCACGATCTTCAGGTCGATGTAACCGGCAAACTTCTCCGCCGCCGGCCGGAAGATCGTGTGATAGTTATTCACCATCTCTTTCTCTCTGGCCGGATCGACCGCCATATCCACATAGAGCACGATGGGATTCCGCGTCTTCGGCTGCGCGCCGGCGACACCCAGACCCGCGCCCGCCGCCAGCATTGTCTTCAGATACGATCTTCGCTGCATAGCTTCCACCCCGGCAACAGCGATCACTATATAATCGTTTGCCCGGCGTGGCAAGGCTCGCCCCATCCCGCCCTACCGAATTTGTGATAGCGTAAGGTCACAAGGCGGATCATGAGAAACGAGAGCCCGCGAGTGGAAATTAATCTGGCCAAAATACCGGCCGACGGCAACATCGGCGGCTTGATTTTCGCCATCGGCACCGCGGCGATTTTTCTGATCGGCATTCCCGCCATACGTTACATGTTTCCCGCCGCCATCGTCGCTGGCTGCGGCATCGCCTTTCTTCTCCATTTCATCCACGAGAATCGGGTCCGGTAATGCTGAAGCTCACGGCCGTGCTTGCCCTACTGCCCCTCCTCGCGGCATCCCAGACATTCTCTAAAGATGTCGCGCCGCTCATGACCGAAAAGTGTATCCAGTGCCACAGCCACACGACGAAGATGGGCGATCTGGATCTCGAAAGCCGCGAAGGTTTTCTTAAAGGCGGGAAACATGGCGCTGCCGTAGTGGCCGGGAACGCCGCCGAAAGCCTCCTCTACCGGCACCTCACGGGACAACTCCAGCCGCTCATGCCCTTCGGCGGCCATTTGACTGAAGCCCAGATCGCCATCTTCAAAGCCTGGATCGATGGCGGTGCTCAATGGGACACCGGCGCCGTCCTCGCTATGCCGGCGAAATCCGCTGCCGCCACGTTTACCGAAGCGCAAAGGAGCTACTGGTTTTTTCAACCCGTTGCCAAGCCACCTCTACCAAGAGCCGCCGCTAATCCCATCGACGCCTTCATCCTCGCCCGCCTGAATGAAAAAGGCATTCGGCAAAATCCCCCCGCGGATAAAGTGACGCTGCTGCGACGCGCCTCGCTCGATCTCACCGGCCTCCCGCCCACTCCTGAAGAGACCCAGGACTTCCTCTCCGACCAGTCGCCCGATGCCTTCGCCAAAGTGGTCGACCGCCTGCTCGCCTCGCCGCGTTACGGTGAGCGCTGGGGCAGGCAATGGCTTGACCTCGCCCGCTACGCCGATACCAACGGCTTCAAAGCCGATGAGGTTCGCCCCGATATCTGGCGCTACCGCGATTACGTAATCCAGGCCTTCAACAGCGACAAGCCTTACGACCGCTTCATCCGCGAGCAGATCGCCGGCGACGAACTCTACCCGGACAGCGTCGACGCCCATATCGCCACCGGTTTCCTGCGCCACTACACCGACGAAACCAATGCCCCCAGCATGGAGCAGCGCCGCGAGGAACTGCTCATGAACATCACCGACACTGTCGGCGCCGCGTTCATGGGAATGACCTTCGGCTGCGCCAAATGCCACGACCACAAATTCGATCCCATCCTCCACAAGGACTACTACCGGCTGCAGTCTTTCTTCGCCAACGTTCGCGCCGACGATCAATACATCCCGCTGAGTGGCGCCGAACTTGCCGACGTCACAGCGCGCCAGGCCGCGTGGGAGGCGAAGACCAGGAACATCCGCGAGGAAATGCACGCCTTAGTCGCGCCCATTGGCAAGGCCGACGCCGACGTTTACATGATGCGTTTCTTCGAAGGCACTCGCCAAGCCATCGTGACGCCGCCAGAAAAGCGCACTCCCTACCAGGCGCTGCTGGCGTTCCAGGGCCTCCCGCAGGTAACTTATACGGACGCCGCGCTGTCGGTGAAACTGAACCCGGAGCAAAAGAAACGTTTCGATGAATTGGCCGCGCAGTTGAAGCAGTTCGATTCGCTGAAGCCCCACCCGCCCCACGCACAGATCGTCATCGACAACAGTGCCGAAGCTCCGCCGACCTACGTGCTGGCGGGCGGTAACTGGAACGCTCCCAAAGAGGAAGTGCACCCCGGCTTTCTCTCCATCCTCGATCCTTCCGATGTGAAGATTGCCCCACCCGCCGGCAACCCCTCCACCACGGGACGCCGCAGCGCACTGGCCAACTGGCTGGCCGACCCGAAAAATCCCCTGCCCGCGCGCGTCATGGTCAACCGCATCTGGCAAGGCCACTTCGGTACCGGCATCGTGGCCAGCAGCAGCGATTTCGGCATCATGGGCGACCGGCCCGCCAATCCGCAGCTCCTCGATTACCTGGCAGCTTCCTTCGTCGAAAACGGCTGGAGCATCAAGAAACTGCATCGCGCCATCATGCTGTCCGAAACCTACCAGGCATCTTCCCTCACCCAGGAAGCCGCGGCCTCCGCCGATCCCGATAACAAGTTGCTCTGGCGTTATCCGAGGCATCGCGCGGAAGGCGAAGTGGTGCGCGACGCCATGCTCTTCACCAGCGGCCGCCTCAACCTCAAGATGGGTGGGCCCGGTGTGCGTCCCGAACTTCCTCCCGGCGTGAACACCGCGGGTTATGCTGGCTGGAGCGTCGAGAAGGACGAAGCCGAAGCCCGCCGCCGAAGCGTCTACGTTTTCGTCAAGCGCGTCCTCACCTATCCGATGTTCGAGGCCTTCGACGCGCCTTCCTCCGAAGAAAGCTGCCCGCGCCGCTTCTCTACGGTAGTGCCTTCCCAGGCGCTCACGCTGATGAATGACGCCTTCGTTCTCGATTGGTCGCGCGCGCTCGCTGGACGCGTCCTCAATGATGCGGGCCTCTCCGGCGAACAGCAGATCGATCGCGCATGGCGGCTTGCCTTATCGCGCGCCCCCGACGCTGAAGAGCGCCAGGCGGTCGCCGAGTTCCTCGATCGCCAGTCTGCACTGATTGCCGGTCGCCTGCAGCGCAATGAAAAGGTGCTGCTGCCGGACACGCTGCCCGAAGGCATGGAGCCGGCCCGAGCCGCCGCCTTCGTCGATTTCTGCCATTCTCTGCTGAGTTCGAACGAATTCCTGTATATCAATTGAGACAAACCATGATCGATAAAATGCGCCACCACTGGAACGTCTCTTCACGCCGCGAATTCTTCACGCGCGCCGGCAGCGGCCTCGCCGGAATCGCCCTCGCCAGTATGCTCGCCGAGGAAACCGCGCGCGCCGCCACCACCGATCCCCTCGCTGCCAAAACCCCGGACCATCCCGCCACCGCGAAATCGGTGATCTTTCTTTTCATGGAAGGCGGCCCCAGCCACGTCGATCTCTTCGACTACAAGCCCACCCTGATGAAACTCGACGGCCAGCCCATTCCGGCCTCCATCGGCAAGCCCAAACAAACCGCGCAGGGTTCGCAGGACAATAACCTGATGGCTCCCCGGCGCGTCTGGGAGCAGCGCGGCCAGAGCGGCATGTGGGTTTCCGACTGGTGTGAAAACATCGGCGATCACGTCGACGACATGACCATCATTCGCTCCTGCTGGGCTGATGGCATCAACCACGTCGGCTCGGTCTGCCAGATGAACACCGGCTCCATCCTCGCGGGCCGCCCTTCCATGGGCGCATGGACCACCTATGGGCTCGGCACCGCCAACCGCAATCTGCCGTCGTTCGTGGTCATGACGGACGATAAGGACCCCCTCGGCGGCACCAATAACTGGAGTTCCGGGTTCCTTCCCGCCGTCTATCAGGGCACGCAGTTCCGCCGCGGCAACGCTCCCATCCTCGATCTGAAACCGCCCGAGACTATTTCCGACGAGCAGGAGCGCAATCAGCTCGGCCTGCTGCGCTCTCTCAACCAACTCTGGTCCCGCGATAAATCGGAAGATGCCGATCTTGACGCCCGCATCCGTTCGTATGAGATGGCGTATCAGATGCAGTCGGCCGCTTCGGAAGCAGTGGATTTGTCGAAGGAATCGGAAGCCACGAAGAAGCTGTACGGGCTCGACGACCCGGCTACCGCGGTGTACGGTGGCAACTGTTTAATGGCGCGGCGTCTGGTGGAGCGTGGCGTCCGCTTCGTCGAACTCTACTGTGGTTCCGGCAGCGGCTGGGACGCCCACACTCACCTCGAAGCCAACCACGGCAAGTGGTGCAAGGCGTCGGATCGGCCCATCGCCGGCCTGCTCACCGATCTGAAGCAGCGCGGGCTGCTCAATGAAACGCTGGTGGTTTGGGGCGGAGAATTCGGCCGCACCCCGTTCAACGAATTGAGCGACGGACGCGATCACAACCCCTGGGGCTTCACCATGTTCATGGCCGGCGGCGGCGCGAAGCCGGGCCAGTACGTCGGGGCCACCGATGAGATCGGCATGCGTGCGCAGGAGCGGCCCGTGCATGTCCACGATATCCACGCGACCATTCTCTGGATGCTCGGTCTCGACCACATGAAGACCACGTATCCGCATAACGGCCGCAACGAACGGCCCACCGTGCTCGCCGGTGAAGTAGTAAAAGAGATCTTCAGTTAATGAGGGTGCTCGTCTTTGCGCAACTTGCCCTATTGGTTCTGGCTTCCACGCTGGGCGCGCAGAACTTCACTGTCATCGCGGGCGCTTCTGCCGGCCAGATGGACCAGCCCTACGGCCTCGGCATCGGTCCCGACGGCGCGCTGTACTTCTGCGAAATCGGCAACCACCGCATCAGCCGCCTCGATCTGAAGACGCACCAGATCTCGACCTTCGTGGGGACGGGCCAGAAGGGCTACGCGGGCGACGGCGGCCTGGCCACGTCCGCGTTGACCGACGAACCCTACGAGATCGCCTTCAACAAAGCCGGCGACCTCTTCTTCTGCGACCGTCCCCAGCATGTGATCCGCAAGGTCGATCGTCAGACGCACATCATTACAACTGTCGCGGGCACCGGCAAAGAAGGCTACGCCGGGGACGGAGGACCGGCCGATCGCGCGCAGTTCCGCCAGCCGCACAGCATCGCGTTTGGACCCAACGGCAACATGCTGATCTGCGACATTCTGAACTTCCGCATCCGCATCCTGGACCTGGCGAAGGGGACCATCGATACCTGGGCGGGCACAGGCCAGACTGGCACGGCTCCCGACGGCGCGCTCATCGCGGGTACACCGCTCGCCGGACCCCGCGCGCTCGCCATCGGCAACTCCGGCAGCCACTACCTGGCGCTGCGCGAAGGCAACGCCATCTATCGCCTCGACGCCGTGGGTCCCAAAGGAGGAAGACTCTATCGCTTCGCAGGCACGGGAGAAAAAGGGTATTCGGGCGATGGCGGCGCTGCGAAGGAAGCGCGCCTCTCCGGACCCAAAGGCATCGCCCTTGCCCCCGACGGAAGTCTCTACATAGCCGACACCGAGAACCATGCCATCCGGCGCGTGGATGCGAACGGGATCGTCACCACCGTGGCCGGCGACGGCCAGCGCGGCAACGGCGCCCGCCTGGCACGCCCGCACGGAGTGTTCGTGGACGCAAAGGGCGCAGTCTACATCGCCGACAGCGAGAACAATCGAATTCTACTTTTGAAATAATGTGCGACAGGCGCTGCCGCCTGTCGATTCCGGACGGGCTTCCCCGCAGGGTCATGCCGGGCCGGATGCAGCCTGCGCGCGGGTCAGAGCACGCGGCACGAGACCCGAATCGATCAGGACACTTCGATCGCGCCCCTCCAGAATGCCGCGCATGAGAGCGTAGACGCTCGCCTCTTTAGGGTTGAAGTACTCGCCGTGGATATCGATTCCATTGACGGCGCCATCGAGAAGAGCACTGCAGTCGACGTCCCAAACGTTGTCGGGAACTGGATACGTTCGATCCAGGCCTGCCCGGCCCAGACGCCGCTTGCCAAAGTGCTTGAGTCCGGCGGACGCCCCCAGCACGTTATCCCGGCCCGTATAAAGGGCGGTTATACGGTATGAAAGATTGGCGAGCCCTTCGCCATCGCCGTGGGAGACATTCTCGCCATTTCGAAAGATATCGTTGTCGACATCGGCCGCGACCATAATCACTTCCTGCAGCAGGCTCACAAGCAGAGGACGGTTCTTGCGCGTCCAGACCGCATTTGTTGCATATTCCAGCGCGTAGTTACCCATGCTGTGCGCGATGATCGATGTCTTGGCGCGGCAGGCCTTGTCCAGACTGACAGTCGCGGCAATCTGCTGGGCCGCCATCCAGTCGTAGAGAGTCGACAGTACTGTTGTAAGATCGTCCCCGGTCTTGCGGGCTTCTGCGCGATCGGGCAAGTATCCCAGAAGAGAGCCTTTTGATGGCCAATCGAACGATATAAGCTCACCCAGTGAGTTGGCTCCATCGAAGAGTTGCCCGGCAATTTGGTCGTAGCGCTGAACGGCCTCGGACCAGTTATTGTTGTAGCCGTGAATGAATAGAGTTACGTGCTTTTGGCTTTCCGTAGGTGTACCGACCGGGCTTGGAAAAGCCTGTGCGGCATTGACAAGAGCGGTCCGGAACTCGTCGGGTGTACGTTCCGTCCAATTGGACCTGAGCGCGATATTCACCGCCGGGTCGACGACATTCAGTGTCCAGTAGGTCAGAGGGGCAAAGTCAGCGCCAAACCCGTCGGCCCCATCCTGATTTCGATTCGTAATTAACCAACGCATCGCTTTCTTTCGAGGATGATAACACGACAATCGGTACTTAAATGACTTTTTTAGCCGTTAAAGATCCGTCGGGCGTCATAATGTGCGACAGGCGCTGCCGCCTGTCGATTCAATGCAGGGGGATGCGGAACAGATTGCCCTGAAATACCGCGCTCGCAAAAGCGTACGTCTGGGGATCCGGCCCGGGCGCAATGTCGGCCTGGGGAATGGATCGGATGCCGGCGAGTTGCTTATCACCCGCGGCATCCATCCCGGATTCCGGCCAATCGAAAGCCCCGGTGCCGTGCGGGATTGGAATGATGTAAGTTCGCGTAGTGGACCCCGGTGCCGAATACCGGCTGGTGAGGGTAACGTATATATATTTTCCGTCGGCGGACCACTTTACGAGGCACGGCCCGGCGCAGATCCTCCTTGGAGCACGGTCCCGCACCGACACGACGAAGGTTCCAATCGAGGATCCGATGAGCCCGCCGGCGATCGCCCATTCTCCGTCCGGGGAGACGTCACCTGTCTCCGTAATCCTGGCCTCCAGGATGCGGTTCAGCCCGCTCCCATCCTCGTGAACCCGCGCCAGGTAGTTCGCCGTGTCGCCCAACTGCCGGAAAAACACTTGCCCTGCCGCCAAACTCACCATATCTCCCCCTCGCACCACCATGCGCGGAGGCGAACTGCGATCGGCGGCCGCGAGGAAGATTTGCGATTCGCCTCCCGTGAGGACCGTAAACGCCACTCTCGCCTCGTCCCGCGAAACGTCGTAGTCTACGATACGTTGGCCCGTGAGCACCGGATCGTCTTTACCCGACAGCAGATCCCTGCGCCACAACTCGCGCACGTCCGACGAAGCATTTTTTCTTAGCAAATAGTAAAGGCGCTTGCCGTCCGGCGAAAGCCTGGGAGCTTCCGCCGACCCTTCGAGTGGAACCGCATGATCGCCCGCTGCGTCGTGCGTCGATACGGAACTCTGCCGCACGCCAACCGAGGCGATCACAGATTTCCCGTCCGGCGGCACGGCGACGCCCTCCTCTTCGGTGGGGCCGAAGGTGATCTGCTCCGGATTTCCCTGCGAAGCGTCCCCGCGCCAACGCTGCCGCCAGAGGTGTCTGCTTCCCTCCACCTCTGCGTTGAGGTATATCCATCGTCCATCCGGCGACCATGCGGCGGCCGTGCAGGCGCCCTGCGGTCCCACGGGAACGCCCGCCGAGTTTCCCCCCATCGGGACCACCCGGCAGCGCTGCCACTCCGTGGCGCTGTTCATCTCCACGATCAACACCGAACTCCGGTCCGGCGACAGCCAGGAGTAGTGCGCCATGGCCCGCTCATGCGCCGGAAAGTAGACAGCACGCTCCGCGGCCCGGCTCTCTTTGGCCGTCACGATGCCCATGTGCAGGGCGGTTCCAGCCATAATCTCGGAAAACAGGACGCGGTCCGGACCGATCCAGCTAAGGCCTGCCGCATTCACCATCAGGCGCGTGGGCCGCCCTCCCAGCACGGGCACGGTGAACGTATCCCAGCTACGGTCCTTGAAAGACAGACCCGTATACGCGACACGGGAGGCGTCGGGCGTGAATACGGGGTCGTACTTCACGTTTGAATCGAAAGTCAGCTGCTTCGATTCCCCGTCCGGCAGCAGCTTTACATACACCTGCCCGGAGCCCAGGAAATACTTGCCGCCGCGGAAGAACGCCAGCATGCGTCCATCCGGCGACAGCGCGGGAGCGGTGGCCGAGTCGGTGAAGTTAGTCAGTTGGATGTACTCGCTCGCGGAGGTCACCGGCCGACGCGGAGCGACGAAACGCCATACCAGTGCCGCTCCGGCTGCGAGCGCCGCCAACACCACGGCCACATACAGCGCCCGCTGGCGAACACGCGGAGCAGTCGGCGCCTCCGCGCTCCCGGTGCCCCGCGCATTCAGGCCCGTGTCCCGCTTCAGGCGCAGCAGATCGGCCCGAATCTCCGCGGCATGCTGGTAGCGCAGATCAGGGTCTTCCTCAATGCACTTGCCCAGTATTCGATCCAGTTCCGGCGACCCGCCTGCGCCCGGACTGACGGCGGCCGCCAGACGCCCGGCGCGCTTGCCCGTCAGCATCTCGTACAGGACACAGCCAAACGAGTAAATATCCGATCGCGCGTCGGCCCGTTTTCCCTGCCACTGTTCCGGCGCCATGTAGGCCGGCGTGCCCATCACGCCGCCCGCCATCGTCATGAACGTCGGGTCTTCCGGACCGGGTTCCATCTGTGCGATCCCGAAATCCAGCAGCTTGATCCCATGCGCGGTAACCAGGATATTGCCCGGCTTCAGGTCGCGGTGAACGATCCCTTTCTGATGCGCGGCGTCGAGCGCTCCGCAAATCTGCTCCGCATATTGCAACGTCTCATCGAGGGGAAGCGGGCCCTTCAGCGGCGCTCCCTCGATGAATTCCATCACCAGAAAATCCGGGCCGATATCGTACAGGTGGCATATGTGCGGGTGATTCAGTGCGGCCACCGCGCGTGCCTCGCGTTCGAAGCGCTCGCTGAACCGCGCATTGGAAGTTTTGATGGCGACGCTGCGCCCCAGCCGCGTATCGCGCGCCCGATAGACTTTGCCCATGCCGCCCTCGCCGATGAGGCTTTCAATTTGATAAGGACCCAGGCGGGTACCTGTATTCAGCTCAATCGTCGCGGCCTGGGCCAGCAATGCAGCCGCTGGCTGGTCGAGTAACCCCAGTCCCGTGGGCGCTTCGGCCAACAAGGACTCGACTTCGCGCCTCAATTCGGGATCGGCGCCGTCCAGCACCCCGCGCCCGCGTTCCAGCGCGGCGTGGTAGAGAGCTTCGATCTGCTGCCACCGGGCATGCTCTCCCCGGTCCGGCGTCGGTGCCATGTGCGCCCGATTATAGCGCGCCCGCCCCAAAAGAATTTTTTGAAATCGTTGTAGTTTCCCGCGTCCGCCCTCGCTTACCAGGATGAAAGCCACCGGAAACCCCGGTACGGACATTAGGAGGTCCTATGAAAACGCATGTACTTCGAACTTCGATTATGGCTGTCTTAGTCGCCGCCGCCGCGCACGCGCAGAGTTCCGCGACGTTGCGGTTCACCATACCCTTCAACTTCGCCGCGGGCAAAGCAACTCTTGCCGCTGGCCGCTACGAGATAAGTGAGAGCAAGCCTGGACTGTTCTCTTTGCAATCGCGCGATGGAAAGGCCGGCGCGTGGATGCTCGTTCCCATAGTGGAATGCGCCGGCGTGCAGACCGCTTCCAAACTGGTCTTCCATCGCTATGGAGGCGAATATGTGCTGTCGCAGATCTGGAGCGCACGCGAAAACTGCGGCCGCCAGGCCCCTGTTTCCAGCCACGAGCGCGAATTGGCCGCGGGTCAAAAGGCGCCGGACGAGACCGTCATTTTAGCCCTGCGCTGATTGAGCTTGCCCGGAGACAGGTTTGGGAGAGTCTGGCTCCGGGCTTCACTGTAGTTTGGAATATTCAGTTTTTGCCTGCCTGAGGATCGGGATATCGAGATCGGCATCTACCCAAAGTGTCAGGAAATCCTGGTAGGCGGCCTTTGCCTTGGCCTTGTCTGCCGCCAGGACTAACGCTCTGCCCAGTTGGAGATGCGCCAGGGCGCCGATGAGATCGTTGGCAACAAGCCCACGGTGATCGAGAATCTTCTGGAACTCCGCGGCCGCCTCGGCGCCCTTGCGTGCGGCCAGATATGCCAGGCCGCGCCCATAAATCGGATAGAGTTCGCCATAGGTACCCGAAAACCAACTCGGCGGTACGCCCATCTCGTAGGGAACCGAAACCTGTAATGACTCAACAGCGCGGGACGGCTCACCGCGTTTCAGCGCCAGAAGTGCGCGCACGACCGGCAGGTAACTGGATTGCACCGCGGTATCCTCGGGGAAGCGCTTGTCCAGATCGCCGGCAGCGGTCTGGGCCCTCGCGGAATCTCCCGAGACGGCCAGTGCCAGAGCCGCGCCATACTCCACATCCCTGCCTTTTGACAGCGCGAGTGCCGCCACCGCATCTCGATTCGATTCCAGCGCATTACCGAGAAAAGCTTCCGAGATGGCCGCGCCTGCCTGGATGGTAGCCGCTGTTTCGGGCCGCCCCGCCTTCCGCGCCACATCCACGCCGAGTTGCGCCTTCCTCCTCGCCTCTTGCAAGCGACCGTAATATGCCAGGACAAGCGCCTCCTGGCGCGCGATCCCGGGTTCCGCGCCTGGAGTTCGGCGAGCCAAAGCGGCAGCCTGCTCCATTTCCCCCTTATCGCCCTTCACGAAGGCCAGGTCGAATCGCTGCAGTATCCCGTCGGGGATCTCCAGTTTTCGAGCGGAGATTTCCTGGTAAACCGCCTCCGCCTCGGCGGGGCGGTCAAGAAATTGATATGCGGTGGCGAGATTTGTGTACGCGAAGGGAACATCCCGATTAATCCCGATCGCCTTTTTGGCTTCTTCGACCGCCTTCTCATGCTCGCCGAGTATGGGATAGATCTGTCCCGACAAGAGTCCCGGCGCGTCATAAACACGAGGGTAAGTTTGCGCCCACAACTCAAAGGTCTGCCGCGCCTTTTCAATATTGCCCGTGACGTTAAGCTCGTAGTCGGCGGAGATAAAGAACCTCTCGGCGTCGCTGGCCCGATCGCGCAATTGCCAGGCTCTTCGAGTGCTCTCGGCGGAAAGCTCGGGCTCGCCGATATCGCTGTAAACGCGGCCGAGATACGCGTGTGCCAGGGCGAACCTGGGGTCGATGCCGACCGTACGCTGAAGAAGGGGCACCGCGGCGGCGTCACCGCGTGAGTAGAGAATCTTCATGGCCGCACTGAAGGCTTTCAACGCTTCGAGCGAAGACGTCGTCGCCTCTGCGAGGGGAGTCGAGTGCTTCTCCACCATGGCAAGCGACTCGCCCACCCGGGTTCTGAATTTACTGGCAATCCGGCTCAGAGCGTTCAGGACGTCCTCCTTCCTGGCCGCCTGCACCTGCTCTTCATCGAGGATGTCTCCAGTGCGGCAGTTTGTTGCCCGTAACCCCAGGACGTATTGGCTTCCCAGACTGACTATCGATCCGTCCAGCACGGCGGTGCTTCCTATGCGCTCGCAGATCCCCCGGGCAACCTCCGGTGTGACGCGCGTATCCGGCTGACGGCGCATCAGACCCAGCCACTTTTGTATATCCCGATCGGAAACCATGCTCAGGAAAGGGGACTGTTCCAGCTGTACCGCCAGTCCCTGGCGAAGCGTCCCGTCAAATACCGGATCGCCCGTCTTGTTATCGAAATCGGCGAGGACAATGGTGTCCTTGTCGGTAAGTTTTGGTTTGCCGTGAAGGGCGCGGGGAAAATAGAAGATACCAGCGACCAGGGCCGCCACAACAGCCGCGGCCGGCACCACCGCCTTCCAGCGTTTCGCCATGCCGGTTGCGGTTGTCACGCGCGCCCGCAGCAGATCCGCACGGATGTCGGACGCGTGCTGGTAGCGCAGATCCGGATCGTTCTCCAGGCACTTAGCGACAATGCGCCCGATTTCCGGCGAACCGGCAGAGCCCGTGCGCCTGCCTGTGAGCATTTCATGAAGTAGACAGCCGAAAGAGTAGATGTCGGAACGCGCATCGGCGCGCTTTCCCTGCAACTGTTCCGGCGCCATGTAAGCCGGCGTGCCGATCACCCCCGCCGTAGGCATATAAGTCGGGTCTTCCGGGCCGGGCTCTATCTGCGCGATACCGAAATCCAGCAGCTTGACCCCGCGCTCCGCAAGCAGGATGTTGCCAGGCTTCAGATCGCGATGGATGATCCCTTTCTGATGCGCGGCCTCGAGGGCATCGCAAATCTGTTCTGCATACTTCAGCGCCTCATCCACGGGGTACGGGCCTTTGAGCGGCGTCCCCTCGATGAATTCCATCACCAGATAATCCGGTCCAATATCGTACAGGTGGCATATGTGCGGGTGGTTCAGTGCCGCCACCGCCCGTGCCTCGCGTTCGAAGCGCTCGCTGAACCGCGCATTGGAAGTTTTGATGGCGACGCTGCGCCCCAGACGCGTATCGCGCGCCCGGTAGACTTTGCCCATACCGCCCTCGCCGACCAATGCTTCGATCTGATAAGGACCCAGGCGGGCGCCCGACTTCAACTCAATCGTCGCGACCTGTGCCAGTAATGCACCCGCTGGCTGATCGAGTAACCCCAGTCCCGTGGGCGCTACGTTGAGCAGCGATTCGACTTCGCGCCTCAATTCGGGATCGACGCCGTCCAGCACTCCGCGCCCGCGTTCCAGAGCGGCGTGATAGAGAGCTTCGATCTGCTGCCACCGGTCTGGGGTCGGCGCCATGTGCGCTCCATTCTAGCAGCGATTCAACACCTGTTTTTTTACGGAACCTTATAGTTTTTCCGCACGGCCCTCGCTTACCAGGATGAAAGCCACCGGAATCCCCGGTACGGACATTAAGGAGGTCCTATGAAAACGCATGTACTTCGAACTTCGATTATGGCTGTATTAGTCGCCGCCGCCGCGCACGCGCAGAGTTCCGCGACGTTGCGGTTCACCATCCCCTTCAACTTCGCCGCGGGCAGCGCAACTCTTGCCGCTGGCCGCTACGAGGTAAGTCAGAGCAAGCCAGGACTGATCTCTTTGCAATCGCGGGATGGAAAGGCCGGCGCGTTGATGCTCGCTCCCATAGTGGAATGCGCAGGCGTGCAGACCGCCTCCAAACTTGTCTTCCATCGCTATGGAAACAACTATGTGCTGTCGCAGATCTGGAGCGCCAAGGACAGTTGCGGCCGCCAGGCCCCGGTTACACCCACCGAGCGCAAACTGGCCGCGGGTCAAAAGGCGCCGGGCGAGACCGTCATCTTAGCCCTGCGCTGATTGAGATTGTCTTCACGGGCTGAAGCCTGCGCCACCTCGCGTTGCCGGCGCGGGCCTCAGCCATGTTTTTATCGCAAGTATTGAAAGAGCCACGACAATGACACAAAACGAAAATCACCAGCAGGAAATATGGTCCCTATGGGATCCCTTCATCCCGGCGGAGCACGATTGTCCCCCGATCTCCGACGAATGCGTTTTAAAACCCGGCGAACTCCGCCCGTGCGTGCCTGAGGATCGGAATATCGAGATCGGCGTCTACCCAGAGTGTCAGGAAATCCCGGTACGCAGCTTTTGCCTTGGCCTTGTCTCTCGCCAGGACTAACGCTCTGTCCAGTTGTAAATGCGCCAGATACCTCGGTCCCTCCAGTTACCTGCCGGTGGCGCGAGCGCTTCTGGCCGTGAACCGCGGCGAGCCCTCCCGTGCCATCGAGTTGCTGCAGGTTTCGGTTTCCTATCAGTTGGGCGTACCGTTTAGCTGGTTTTCGGGTACCTATGGCGAACTCTATCCGCTTTATGTGCGCGGCCTGGCATATCTGGCCGCACACAAGGGATCCGAAGCGGCCGAGGAGTTTCAGAAATTCTCGGTCAGCGCGGACTGGTAGCCAACCATCCCATCGGCGCCCTGTCATTTCTTCAGGATCGTGACTCCGGCGGGCAGTCGGAACATATCGTCGCTCAGATCCTGTCCCACAACCACCTTCTCCGAGTACATCTCGTAAATTTTCTCGCCATCGCGTTCGCGCTGCGTATCGTGGGGCCACATGACGCCGTTGCCGGCATTGCGGTATTTGGTGTAGCGGGTCACCTCTTCGCGTCGATCTTTGATAATCGGATCCCACCGCTGAAAGCGCTGCTTCACCGGCAGCCACGTGCTGCTGTGAATGTAGAGCGTGACATTGCGGTTATCGGCATCGAACACATCCACCACTTCCACCGGCTGATTTTCCACCACATCGATGCCCCTCGATTCGAAGGTCATGCCAGGCTCGTTGATGCGCGCTCGCAGAATGTAAAAAACATCGAGCAGCATGGTCTCGCGGAACTGCTTGACGCGCTCGTCCGTTAACGCTTTGGCCCCTTTGTAGGTAATTTCCCATCCCGCTGTCGGGCTGAGGAGCACCACATCGTCCTGCTTCTTGCCAAACGTTTGCCGCTGCAACTCGCCTTCGGGCGTGTATTTGGTGTAGAAATGCGCGAAGGAGAGCCCCGAGATTTGCTCGCGATAGAAGGAATAAGCCCGGCCCTGTTCCATGCGGGTTTGCAGAAAGCGGAAGCCGTCCCCGCCAAGCGCGTAGATGGTTTTGTCGACGATCTCGCGTCCTTTCTCCTGCGAGGTTTGGGCGCGCAACGCGACACCGGCGGCAAGGCCGACGAAAGATCTTCTGGATATGCCACTGGGCGTCATGGCTTCTTTGAGATTTGTTCGGGCGTCAGCCCCTGATTGAATTTGACGTCCGTAACGGTTATTTCGGCTACAGGGTGCCCCGCCTGCATCATGGCGACCTTCCACGGAAGCTTCACGCCATTGGTCTCGCGCCAATCCGAGTAGACCTCTTCAAGCGGGCCCTGCGGGTCTCCGGGGCGGCTGTAAGTCTCGCTGGCGGGCAGGCCGGTTTTGGCGTCGAGGGTAAGCAGAACGTCGTGGCCGCTCTTGTCGGAAATGCGGATTTTCCCGTCCCCCTCGGCCGACACCACACGGTCGGGATCGCGTTCGCTTAACATCAGTGGAAACCACATGCGGAAGCTTTCGAAACCGATCTGCTGCGCCTCGGCGGGCGGCAATGGGCCGGCCCCTTGCGGAGTGACCTCCCAGCCCATAGTGCCATCGGAATAAGTGGCGATCTTACCGAACGGCAGCACATCGTCCTGGCGGAAGTAGCGGGGCGCGATCCATTGTTCGGTCTGCGTAACCTTCAGACCGTTGGGGGTTTGCACTGCGCCGCTCTGCGTAATATCTTTCACGGCGGCGATCTTCTCCGCGCCTCCCATGGCGTCGCGCGCCTTCGCTAACAGCGCTCGGCCCTGCGCGATGGTTGCGGGAGATACAGCTGCGGCCGCAGGCTTTTTAGGTTCCGGAATCGTCAGGTCGATGTCGCTGACAGGCAGACCGAGGGACGAGAGAGGGGTGCCGAAATCCTTCGGATTGCCGGCAGCCACGATCACGAATTTATCCGGGTCGATATATTGCTTCGCCACGCGCAGAATGTCCGCCGTCGTTACATTGGCGACGGCTTTCTGGTATTGAAAAATGAAATCGTCCGGATACCCGTAGTACCGGTAAGTGAGCAGACGATTCAGAGTCTTGGCGCGGGTATCGAAATTGAAGATGAAGCCATTGAGGACGGTCTGCTTCGCGGTCTCGAGTTCGGCCGCGGTGACCGGCTCGGTGCGGATGCGCCGGACCTCTTCCTCGACAGCCTTCAAGGTCGCGGCGGTGCTGGGGGATTTGGTGCTGCCAGAGATTTGAAATAGCCCGGGATGATCGAAATCGGCGTCCCAACCCGCGCGGATCTCGTACGCGTAGCCAAGTTTGGTGCGTACTTTCACAAACAGGCGGCTCTCGAAGCTTCCGCCAAGAATGTCGCCCATCACGTCAAGCGCCGGATAATCCTTATCGCTCTGTTCACCGCCCAGCTGCCCCATCGCGAAGTTGCTTTGCGTAACGTCGGTCTTGGTGGCCACATAGATGCCGGGCTTCGGTTGACTATCGACCTTCGGAAAGGGCGGCACGGGCGGCTGCTGATAATTCCAGGTGCCAAACAAGGCCTCGAGTTTCGCCTTCATCTCCGCGGCGGAGAAATCGCCCTGCACCGCAAGGATGATGTTGCCGGGGAAGTAATAGCGCTTGTAGAAATTTACGATGTCGTCGCGCTTGATGTTATCGAGGGTGGCGTATTCTATCTGCCATCCGTAGGGCGTGTTTTTCCCGTAGACCAGATCGGTGAACTCGCGCTGCGCGATGCCGTGGGCGTCGTCGTTGCGGCGCTGGATGCCGCTGGCAATCTGCGATTTCGAAAGATCGATCTTGTCCTGGCGGAAGGCGGGCGCGGTGATCACGTCGTGGAATACGCCGAGCACTTCGTCGGTGCGTTCCTTGAGTGTGGAGAAGGCGACGCGGCCGTAGCTTTCTTCGATGGAACTCTCCACGGATGCGGCGATGTTTTCCAGCTGCTCGTCGAGTTGGTCGCCGGTTTTCGAAGCCGTCCCTCCGCTGCGGATCACTTCACCGGTTATAGAGGCGAGCCCCACCTTGTCGGCGGGATCGAAAAGATTGCCCGTACGGATCAATGCGGTGCCACGGACCAGGGGCAGTTCGTGATTTTCCAGCAAATAGATCTTCATCCCGTTGGGAAGAGTGGTTTCTTCGATCTTCGGGATCTGAATTTCCTTCAAAGCGGGAAATTTCAGCGCCTTCCACGAGGCGGGCGGAGCTGCTTGTTGAGCAGCCAGGGGAAGAGTGACGAGAAGAAGAATGGGAAGGCGGTTCACTTGGCACCTCCCGCATAAATCAAGCCAATGGTCCGGTTTTGCGGAGTGAAGTATTGTTTGGCGACTCTCTGCACGTCGTCCGCCGTGACCTTGTCGATATCGTCAATGGAAGTGAACAATTTTCTCCAATCGCCGTAATTGGCGTAGTAGGTGGCCAGCAACTGAGCAAGGCCTTCGTTGCTGTCCAGTTGGCGAATCAGACTGGCCCGGGTCTTGACCTTCACGCGCGCGAGGGTGGCGTCGTCAACCTTCTGCTTTTCGAAATTATCGAGAATCGTGTCGAGTTCCTTTTCGTTTTCCTCGGCCGTGTGTCCGCGGCCAGGTATCAGGTAGAAGAAAAACAGATTGGGGTATTTGCCGCCGGGAAGGGTATCTTCAGTGCCCGCCGCGAGGGCCAGCCTTTTATCGCGAACCATGTCCCGATAAATTATGCCGGTGCGGCCGCTGGAGAGGACGCTGGAGATCACGTCGAAGACCGGATCGTCCTTGTCGTACTGATCCGGCCGGTGGTAAACGATAAACTCCATAGGCTGCGCCGGGGATTCGATCTCCACATGTTTGGGACCTTCCTGAACCGGTTCCACCGTGTTGATGGGTTCGGGCAGTGGCTTCTTCGGCAGCCTCGAGAAATATTCTTCGGCCAGGCTGCGGATTCGTTTGGGATCGACGTCGCCCACTACCGACATCGTCATATTGGCGGGAACGTAATATTTATCGAAAAATTGACGGGCGTCTTCCACCCGCAGGTTCTCGATGTCGCTGGCCCAGCCGACGGTGGGCACGCGGTAAGGATGCGCCTCAATAGCCGTGGCGATCAGCTGTTCGAAGAGCTTGCCCTGGGGATCGGATTCGGTACGCATGCGGCGCTCTTCGCGGACCACGCTGCGCTCCTTGTAAAATTCGCGGAACACAGGATGCAGGAAGCGTGCGGATTCGAGATAGAACCAGAGCTCGACGCGATTGGCGGGGAAATTGTAGAAGTAGTTGGTGGAATCCTCGCCCGTGTTGGCGTTCATGCCCACGCCGCCGTTTTCCTCGATAATCTGGGGGTAGAGGTTGGGAATCACGTAGCCGTCGGCCTTATCAATGGCGGCGTCGAGTTGCGCCTGGAGAGTCTTGATTTTCTCCGGATCCGCCTTGGCGAGTTTGTTGCGCTCGGCATCCACCTGGTCGTAGATGCGCTCAATCTCGGCCAGCGCTTTCTTTTCGCCCGCCGGATCGGACGTTCCGATAGTATCGGTACCCTTGAACGCCATGTGTTCAAACATGTGCGCGAGACCGGTTCTGCCTTTGGGGTCGTCGACTGAGCCGGCATTGACGTAAGTGTGGAAGGACACCACCGGCGCCTCATGCCGCTCGAGCACGATGAAATGGAGACCATTGGCAAGGGTGAACTCGGTGACGCGCTTCTCGAAATCCTGCAGGTTCTGCGCGGCGAGGGAAGCGGCGAACGCCAGGGGGAGGAGAAGGATGACGAGACTGGATATTTTCACGGATGTTTGCTCTATATGTCAATTTAACCGATGCGCAGGGCGTGGCGGGCGGGGGGCCGCGAGAATGGCAGCCCATCGACCGCGGGCAGTCAGCGCGATGGGTTTAGAGCGAGGACGGCGTAGGCGGTGGCGGCATCGCTCATGAACCGGCCGGCATCGGAAGCGGGGTCTCGTTGCGTATTGAGCGACCAGGCAGGCCAGCTTCCTTCGGTCTGGTTCTGATTGGCCAGCAGCCAGTCGCGCGACCGCCGGTTGGCGAATCCCGCTTCGCGCAGGACCAAAGTCACCACGGCGGTGGCATAGCCGTCGCTCCTCTTCTCAAGCGCGGTGCCGTCTTTGCGTTTCCACGATCCCACAAAATCCGCCAGGCTGAAACCGCCGTCTGCGTGCTGCTTCAGGAGAGTTTCGTCAATGATCGATCGCCTTTGAGCGGGCGTCAGGAGACCGGTAACTTTCGTCGACGCCCACAGCAGAATCATGCGGTCGATCAGGATTTGTTTGTCGCGCTCGCGTACGAGGTATGCGCGCAGCAGGCTCCATCCGCGTTCGTTGGCGGGCGGTACCCGGGATGCGGCGATGGCCGCCAGCGTGGCTCCGTAATACTGGGAATCGCCCTCCCAGGGCGCGTTGTGAAACTGCAGCCAGGGCCAGGCCCCCGCCTCAATTCCGGTTTTCAGCTGCATGGACCACATATTGTCGAGGGCCGATTTTGCATCGGGCGCGTCGTAGTTGGTGAGGATCAGAGCGTTGAGGATGGATTCGGTGCCGCGCGATTCGGCGGTTTTGCCGGTGGCTTGCGGGCCGTCCGCATAGTATGGCTCAACCTCGCGCCACATGCGAACGCGTTTGGTCACGTTGGCAAGCAGCTTGCGCTCCGTCTCCGAGGGGGTTTGTTCACTAAGCGCCGACCGCATTGCCGGCCGGCTGAGGCCGTAAGGCGCCACAGTGTGGCAGGAGACGCAGAAGGTGTCATGGTCGCGCGCGGCGGTGGGCCAGTTCATCCACCAGTTCATGCGGCCATCGAGGTAGGCTGCGGCTTTGGAGTTCCAATTCGCTGCGAAGAGGCTGGCGGTGAGGCAGGAGAGCAGGGCAATTCGAACCATTCCCATTCGACGATTATAAGACGCGTATAAAACGTGCGGTTTGTCAGGGTTCGAAACGGACGCTGGTTTCAGAGCCATAGCGGCCGCGCCCTGAAAACTTCGTGACATTCCAGTCGGCGCGATGGCCGCTGCCGTTGCGGGCGATTCGATAGACGGCAGTCTCCGGCACTGTGCAAAGGCGGCCGGCAATTTCCACGGACTGAAAATCGACGGTCCAGGTGACCCGGCCTACGCCCGTCTCGGGAGGCAGTGGAGACGAGGTCCAGGCAATGCGCCGGAGGTCGCCGGTCTGCGCGGCGAAGCGCACCGAAGCCTCGAAATCCAGCCAGTATATTTTCGGGCCGACAGTGAGGAACCAGCGGTGGTTGCCGGCGGCGTAGCGATAGCCAACCTCGAACTCGGGATCTCCACTAAATTCCGTCGCCCCCGACTGCAGAATCCGATCGTTCAATGCATCGCGCGTGGTGCGCAACATGGTGACGGTCTCACCGTAAGACCAGACGCCGTCGATTTGATCGACTCGCGAATAATTCTTATCGTTATTCTTGTCGTTGCGCCGGACGTCGGTATACCGCTCGGTTCCGTCGGCTATGTCGACCAGGGCTTCGAAGCTGTCCACCTGCGAGATCCGGTTACCGATCTGCGAGAAGCGTGAGATCTGTTCCTGAAGTACCAGATTGTTGAGAGTCGCGATCTTTTCATCGAGGCTGGGCAGCAGGCGAGCCAGATTAATGCGGTGGAGGTTCATGCTGTCGCGCGCTGGCAGCGCAATGGCCATGACAGTGGCAAGAACACAGGCCGTCAGCCACGTGGTAACTGGGTTCATTGCGCGGCCTCGCTGAGCGCGCAGGCGCCGTCTCGTATCATCGTGCCTCCCGTTCGCGTCACCTTCAGCATCGAGATAGGCCCGCCAACCAGGTCGGGCCTGTCCTGATACTCAAGAGTTATGAGCTTGTCGAGACTTCGCTCATCCGGATGGCGGATGGCGGCGGCATGGCCTCTCACGAACTGGTCGATGCGATCGTGTGTGCCAAGAAACCAGGCGGTGCGCCCTGGGGCACAGTCTCCCCGGCACGCACTGGTTTTTGCCGACAGAAGAACGGAACCGGATGCGCCCGCTTCCGTAAACTCTACAATGCGCATCTGCGGGATACCGTTTTCCGCGCCCAGCAGCAATAACTGGAGCGCCGTTTGTCCTCTGTATTGACGGACGAACGCCGCGTGGTCTGCCTCATAAAGTGACTGCATGAGCGGAGTGAGCTGCGGCGGAATGGCCGCACTGATTCCGGCCGCCAGGGCGTCGAGCGTAGCGCCCGACCGCCACGCTTTCTCCGTCTCCCGCAGCGCATCGAAGCCGTTGGTTCCGTTGGCAATGCCGGCCACGATCGCGTAGTAAGGGCCAGCCTGCGCTACTTTGCAGACAGTGCGCCGGTCGAGCGTGGGGACACCGTCGCGATAAAGCAGATAATTTTCGTTACTGTCTACTGCGGCGAGCAGCACATCGGGCGAACGCAGCACTACCACGGCCGTGCCGGAACCCGCGCCCTGGCCCAACGCCAGCCGGCCTGCAGTGGACATGATCAGGATTAACCATAGTGAAGCTAACTTCGTTAAAATGAACCATCCAGGAAGCCGTCGCCGTGCGAAATGCATACGCTGAAACTATCGGCAGTTCAGCGCCGGAAAAAGAGGAAAAATTTTTGATCAGGGCTGGATGGTGCTGACCGGGGGCGGATTGGCGTTACAGCCGGTTGTCGCGCATGAAGAGGCGGAGCTGAAAGCGCCAGTAGCAACGGCGACGCCAATGCCGACCAACGTAGCAGCCACAGCGGCAACAGTGGCGCGCGTGTTAGTAACCGTGACTCCCCCAGCCGGGACTGCGCCCGCATTACCCCCGGCGGCTCCCGCATTGCCTCCCGCAGGGCCCGGAGTTCCAGTTAGAAACGTACCGGGACCGTCTTCGTTGCAGCTACGCGCTCCCTGCTCGGCGAAAACGCCGCTGTCGATGTGCTGCAAAACAGACCCGTTTTTGTCCAGCCGCAGTGTGCCCTTCGCCAAAGTCTCGGGAACGAACAAGCGGTTGCCGATGCAGATGAGCAGGCGGCTCGATCTGGCATCGAAAGCAAGGCCGCCCTGGCGCACGAAGATATAAGGCTGCTTCTCGGCCGCCCCTGGAGAGGTTGCAACGGCATTCAATCTGAATCTGCTTTCCGCATCGAAAGTCGCGAGATTATGATCGGCGGTGGTCAGCAAGGCTGGCGCCTGAGTGGCGATTTCATCCCCGGCCACTACCGGCCAGGCGGAAGAACCGGTGGGCGACATGGCAGTTCCATCGATGACGACGGCACTCGTGCTCCCGATGGTGCCGAGCACCGTCGACTGTTCCGCACTGCCAATCCGGCAAATGACCACTGCCAGGATGCACGCGGTAATCCGTGTCGCCTTCATTGTCTCTACGGTAGCCGTTTTAGTTCAACGTCGTCAATCCACACCGTACCCTGCGGACGGCTGTCGAATCTCGCCGAAGGCCGCCGGACGATCTGTACTCGCGCGATTTGGGGAGCCCCGCGCACGCTGAACTCGCTCGCGAGTTCAGTCCAGTCATGGGTTCCTGTCAGAGCCGCCGTATTCACATCCAATATGTTCAAACCGACGCCCTCGTCGGTAGAGAGATCCTGCGTGCGCATCCAGGCCCTCAAACGGTAGCGGCCCGGGCTCAGCCAGACCATTTGCGATACGTGGTGAAAATCGAGATTCTCCGCCGCATGGAATTCGATTCTGAGCGAGCGGCGCCCACTGTGTGCGATTCGCTCGTCCGCCACGACCGCCACGCCGGTACAGGGGTCCACACGCCAATCGAAGCCTTCGCCCGTCCACTGATTCTCAAAGCCGGAGTTGAAGATCCAGTCAGTCTTACGATAAGGGCTCCCGGCAGGAGTGGCATAGCGCAGCCAGACAGCGGTCGCCTCCGCGGGCAAGCTCTTTTCGAGCAGCCAGGACGTGCGCGCCAGTGCCATGGGAACGGTTACAAAACCGCGTTCTTCCATCCAGTTCCAGACCGCGCCTGACGTATTCGCATCGCTTTGCGGCGCCAAAAAATTGAAGAACGCACGCGCGGCCCTTGCATTGGAACCGATCCCCAACTCCAGCACACGCGGAATATCCCCCCCCATTCGGACGTACGAGCTGAAGATCATCGGGTCGTAATCCGGCAGCTGCTGGAGCACGGTTGAATCCATTTGCAAAGCGGGTTCGATTTCCTGGTTCCTGAAATAGAAGTTAGCGGCTCGCAGGCGGACTTGCGGATCGTGCGGGGCCAGTTCGACTGCGCGCTGGAAACAATAGCGGGCGCGGTCTGGCTGGCGCGCCGTCAGCAGCGCTTCGCCGAGGTCCGACCAGCGGTAAGGAAAGGCGGGCTCGGATTGAAGCGCCTGTTCAAAAAGGTGAACAGCGCCGCCCGGTCCGTCGACGTTGCCCAGCCAGAGCTGCCGGTAACCCTGATTTCCGGCCACCTGAGGTACGGCTGGAGAGAGGAGATGCGTGTGGACCAGAGAGACTGCGATCAGAGCTTCCAAAAGGAACGCGAACACCAGCGGCAACTTTCCGGCGATGAAGCTTGTCGGCAAGGTCTTTGCGAATCGCACCACGCCCGGGTGTATCAATCAGCCCCATCTCGTAAATGCGGGTCTGGTACTGGTACGAAAGTGGGTTGGTCCCGAGTAACTTTGGATAGTACCATATAGGTAATAAACCGAACAGTGACATCACTGACTTATTCGAGCGTAGCCGCTTAGAACGATTGGGATGGAAAACCGGGACATCAAAAACGCAGACCTGATCGTTTCACGTCCGGATCGCCCGGCGGCCGCCTATAACGGATATTCGGCGCGCCACGATTCGTTGAACAGCCTTGAAAACCCCGGCGATAATTCTATTCCGGGAATCGCGGATTACATCCGAATATTACGCAAGCGCGCGGGTACGATTATCCTCGTTACCTTCGTCTGCGGACTTCTCGGAATCGTATCGTTTTTGCCGCAAACCCCGCTCTACCGAGCCACTGCCCAGGTTGAAGTGCAGCCGCTGAACGAAGAACTCGGTTACTCGAGGGATCTGAGCCCCAGTTCCAGCACAGGGTCGAGTTTCCCCGACTTCGATCTGGCTACCGAAGTCAAAGTGCTGAGCACCAGGACTTTGCTCGACCGCGTGATTCTGAAACTCGACACGGATCCCAATTTGCGAATCCAGCCTCCGGTGGATCGCCTGGCGGGCTGGAGGCAGGCGCTGCATCTGCCGGCGAGTCCTGTTCCGGAACGCCGTCAGGCCATTGAGATGGCGGCGGCGAGTTTACAGGTGAAGTCGAGCAAGTTGTCCCGCGTGATCGAGATCCAGTGCGATTCCGAGGACCCGAAACTGGCTGCCGCGTTTGCCAATACCGTTGCCACGGAATACATCGAACAAAGTATCGAGACGCGTTGGCAGGCCGCGAAGCATACGGGCGAGTGGCTCAGCCGCCAGCTCGACGAAATTAAAGGAACGCTCGAAAAATCCGAAGACCAGTTGCAGGCCTACGCGACGGCAATGAATTTGGTTTTCGCCGGCGATAAAGACAGGACCAACGTCTCGCAGGAGAAACTCAGCCAGGTGCAGGCGGAGTTGAGCGCAGCCCAGGGGGACCGGGTATCGAAACAGGCTCGCTACGAACTGGCGACTTCGGGCAGTCCCGATGCTCTCGGCCAGGTAGTGGACGACACCACACTGCGGGTCTACGATTCAAAGTTGCTCGATTTGCGGCGGGAACTGGCGGATTTATCTTCCACGCTCGGCCCGGGCCATTATCAGGTCAAGAAGGTCCAGGCACAAATTACCGAACTGGAAGCGGACCAGAAGAAAGCCCGCCAGCGGATCGTAGATAGAATCACCAACGACTACAAGGAAGCCGACCGGCGGGAAAAGCTGCTGCAGACCGCCTACCAGTCGCAGGCCGGCGTGCTCTCCGAGCAGGCCGCCAAGGTTACTCACTACAACATTCTGAAGCGGGAAGTAGAAACCAACCGCCAATTGTATGAGTCGCTCCTCCAAAAGGTAAAAGAAGCCGGGATCGGCGCGGCGTTACGCGCTTCAAATATCCAGGTGATCGACCGTGCGCAGGCGCCTTCCGGCCCATTTGCTCCCGACCTCAGAAAGGGCGTGATGCTGGGACTGTTTATGGGACTGTTCGGGGGCGTAGGGCTGGTAGTCGTACAGGAACGAATCAACCGGCGCATTGAAGCTCCGGGAGAGACCGCGTTCTACCTCGATGTACCGGAACTGGGCGTAGTCCCCGCCTGGTCGATTGACAAGGTAGCTGTCGAGGAAAACCGGGGACGGCTCTTCGCCGGCCTGTTGCGCAGGGAAACCGGCGATCCCGCCATCACGGCTTTTCGACGCAGCCAGTCGCTCGCGGCGGAAGCGTTCCGGGCTATCGTGACGTCGATACTTTATGTCGGACGCAAACGCCCCGTGCAGGTGATCGTGGTAAGCAGCCCCGGGGCTTCCGAAGGCAAGACCACAGTGGTCTCGAATCTGGCTATGGGATTCGCCGAGACCAATCGCAGCGTGCTGGTGATCGACGCCGACATGCGCCGCCCCCGGCTGCACGAAATATTCAATGTGCCTAACGAAACCGGGCTCGCCGATTTGCTCGGCCGCCGTGAACCGCTGACGCCGAAGGATCTCCTGCTGAGCGCGATGAGTACGGATTTCCCGGGCATCAGTGTGCTGCCCAGCGGCAAAGCGGGATCGGGTGCGGCCAGCCTCCTCCACTCGGTGCGTATGAACGATCTGATTGCGCATGCCAGGCAACAGTTCGATTTGGTTCTTATCGATACGCCCCCGATTCTTCATCTCGCCGACGCGCGCATCGTCGGCTCCCTGGCGGATGGCGTGCTTCTGGTGGTCCGGGCGGGCCAGACGTCGCGCGATGCGGTGCTTTCCATCAAGCAGCGCCTCGTGGAAGACGGCGTGCAGATTCTCGGTTCCGCGCTCAACGACTGGAATCCGAAGGCGGCCGGCTCGTATGGCTACGAAAGCTATGCCCATTACTACTCCTCGTTCTACACGAAGGGCGGGCCCAATAACCAGTTGCCCGGATGAAGAGGGTATAAGCTTTCGCTTTACCTCCTTCGGCCGCCATGCGCAAATCGCTGTTTCCCGCGCTCATAACGCTTACTGTCGGATACACGTGTTTTGAAAATGGCGGCGTCACGTCGCCCGAATGGGGATACTCCATGCTGGCGCTGTGCGCATTGTCGCTGGCGTTGTGGCTGCCTGGACCATTCAATGGCTTCGCGCCCCTTCCGCATCCCGCACTGCTCACGGCGCTGATTCTGGTACCAGTCGCGGTCGCAACACAGTTGATTCCTCTGCCTTATGCCTGGCTCCAAACGATCGATCCGGCGCGCGCCGAGTTGCTTCGTGGGTTGCACGGATTGGACCCCGCGGCAGCAGCGGCCTGGGCGCCGCTCAGCGTGGCGCCGGCCATTACCTTCGCTCACCTCGAGCGCGTGCTGAGTTACCTCCTGATGTTTTTCATGGCCCGCGAACTCAGCTGGAGAATGCGGTCGCGCCGCTGGTGGCTCGCCGTTCCAGTCATTGTGGTGGGAACGCTCGAAGCGGCGCTGGGCATCGCGCAGTATTTTGCCGGCGCCGGCCGGGCACGCGGCACCTGGGTGAATCCCAATCATTTCGCCGCCCTGCTGCACATGGCTTTTCCCCTTGCCGTGATGCTGGCCGCGACGCTGATTCGGCGGCGCCCCGGCGAGCCGCGCGATTCAGTTCCCCGGGTGGCGATCGGCTGCGTCCTGCTGGCGGCGGCTGCCACCATGCTGATTGGAGCATTCGATTCGCTCTCACGCATGGGCCTGGCCACCGTTCTGACATCCGGCATCGTCATGGCAGGCCTGGGATTCACCTCCCGGCTTCGCGGATCCGCCAGAGTGCTGGGCGCGGTGGTTCCCGTAGCGATTCTGCTCTTTGTGATGGCGGCGGCGCCCGGTCCGCTGGTCGACCGATTCTACGGCGCGAATGGAGAAGGCGAAGTCACCTCGGACGTCCGCCTGCAATTCTGGAAAGAGACCGGAAACCTGATGGCGGCCTATCCGGTGTTCGGATGCGGCCTCGGGACCTACGCTTCGGCGATCCAGAAATTCCGCAATTCGGCCCCGCTCGGCCTGCTGGAGTTTGCCCACAACGACTATCTGCAGACAGCCGCCGAGTTGGGCGCGGTCGGCTGGGCGCCGTGGCTCGTGTCCGGCGTATGGTTGCTGGTCACGCCCTGGCGCGCCGCGTTCGCTTCACTGCGCTCGAAGAACCGGCTGCTGGCGGTGGCATGCGCCGCATCGCTTTCCGCCATTGCACTCGATAGTACGGTGGACTTTGATTTCTACGTTCCGGCAAACATGCTGGTGGCCGCCTGGATCGCGGGAATCGCCAGTGGGCTCTGGTTCAAAGGGGCCGAAGGGACATTGTCCGGCCAGGAGGCACGGTTGCGGTAGTATCTTCGGTTCTGTTATAAGTATCGGATCACTGAGGCGAACTGCCTATGACGACGAGGAAGAAGACAGCGGTAACGGGAATCAAGGCTGCGGCAGCACCCAGGACGGCCGTGGCGGCAAAACTTACGGTGCAACCGCCCAGCCCGCTGGAATTGCAATTGAAGACGTGGGAACAGGCCGTGCAGCTGTTTACGGCGCGCCGCTTCGGCGATGCCTGTGAACTCTTTCGCGAGGCGGCGAAAGGGCCCGCCGCTCACATTGCGGATAAGGCGCGATCCTATCTGCAGATCTGCGAACGGAAAATTTCGCGGTCCGAGATCGAGTTCCGCACCGCCGAAGACCATTTCAATTACGGAGTGGAGCGGCTCAACGCGCGCGACATCGAACTGGCGCGATTTCATTTCGGCAGGGCGCTGGGGCTTGAACCCGATGCGGATCACATCCTCTACACCATGGCTCTGTGCTGCGGACTGGCGGGGGATGGCAACGCCGCATGTGAGAACCTGAAGCGTGCCATCGATCTGGAGCCCAGAAATCGCATCCTCGCCCGCCAGGACCCCGAGTTTACCGCCCTCGCCGCCCATTTGCCCGGTTTGCGCGCCTTACTCGCGGCGTAACGGGAGCACGCCTTCAGGCTGCGCTGTAACCAAATGACGGAACCGCTGCGCGTAGTATCGATCGGCGGGGGGACAGGTTTATCGGCGCTGCTCAACGGGCTCAAAAAATATACCCGGCCGCAAAGGGACTCGCCGTGGATCGACCTGACGGCGGTAGTTACCGTCACCGATGACGGAGGCAGTTCGGGCCGTCTGCGGCGCGAGTTCGAAGTGCTGCCGCCCGGCGATATTCGGAACTGCATGGTGGCACTGTCCGAGGATGAAGCACTGCTATCCCGGCTCTTTCAATACCGCTTTCAGGCGGGGCGCGGTCTGAAAGGGCACAGCTTCGGCAATCTCTTTCTCACCGCCCTCACCGATATCACCGGCGATTTTCCGGAGGCGGTGAGGAAGTCCTGCGAGGTTCTGAACATCGCCGGGCGTATTTTCCCCTCCACGGCCGCCGACGTTTCGCTTGAAGCAGTGCTCGAAAACGGCAGCGTGGTGGTGGGCGAATCGCGCATCAGCCGCAGCCGGAAACGTATCTGCCGGATTCGCATGAAGCCCGCGCGTGCCAAGCCGCTGAGGGAAACGCTGGAAGCGATCGAACAGGCGGACCTGATTACGCTCGGGCCGGGATCGCTGTTCACCAGCGTGATTCCCAATCTGCTGGTCAGCGGGATTCCGAAGGCCATCCGCCAGTCGAAGGCGCTGAAGGCGTACTTTGTAAATCTCATGTCGCAGCCCGGCGAGACCATCGATTTCCGCGCGTCGGATCATGTGCTGGCGATTCGCGACCATGCGGGCGGGCGCCTGCTCGATTGCGCCGTGGTGAGCACGTCGAGGATTACCACCACCCTGCGGCGCCGCTACGCGGAACGAAGCGCCGCCCCCGTCGAGAACGATATCGACATGCTGCGCGAGTTAGGGCTCGAGGTGATTGAGGCGGATCTTCTGCAGGCAGGTCCGAGGGTTCGCCATAATCCGGCGGCCGCGGGGGCGGTCGCGCTCGAACTTGCCATACGGGGCCGGGACCGGCGACGATAGATCAGTTTGCCCGCGCGGAAGAAGACTACGACGGTGCGCCGACCTCCACCGCGAAGCTGGAAGGCTCGGGTCCAGATTCGCGTAATGTTTCAATTACTTACGGATATCGTCGTACATAAAGGACGTTATGTTGTACTATCCGGCGGGTGGTAAGGACGCTTTAGATAGTACAGCCACTCTCTTTCCCCCGGCGATTTGCCGTCGGTTGTTGCCAGTGCCAGCACCGTCACAAGTTCCCACCCGTCATGCCCCAGAAGTTCCAAAAATCTTTGAGTATTCTTGTGAGACATTCGGCTGCTCAATACTTCATCGACCTCGCCGTTTACCCAGAAATCAAATCTGTACTCTTTCTCGTTCCAAGAGCCGGGCTGGACTACACAATATTCCCATCTGCTCACTTCAGAGCGAGCGCGGTCAGGCTTCAGTTCAGCTTTCTGCCTGCTGGCCGTCGTTTCTTGAAGGGCGCGAATCCGCCGTAGCTCGGTATAGACGAGACCCAGAAGCACGAGGGCGAGTATTACGAAAAGAGGCACCATGGTTCTGCATGTGTGACAGGCTTATTATGTGCCCATATGTTTGATGCCGGAAGCACATCTGTCCGATAATATTTTTGAAGACCGCAGCGATGAAATTCAATCTCAGTTTAGGAGAAGTGGCAGCCCTCGATGGACTCGTTGTCCACAACAGAGTTCTGGGTATGCCGCTTGAACAACAGGCCATGATCGCCAAGCGTGGCCCTCACAATCAGGGTAGATGGCAGATAATGCGCATCAACCCTGACGGGACCGCTACCAACTGGCAAGGCGCGTATCCGAGTGCTGACGAGGCGCTCGCCGATCTCCAGAAACAAATAGACGACGAAATGTAGCATGCGTCGCCGCCGTGGAACCTTTTAAGGAGTGAAGTCTTGTGGCGTCCACTGTTCGCCCGGCTCTAGCTCCGCTTCGTCTATCTCAACGTCGGTATCCTCAATGACGGCCCCCATCTTCGCCGCTCCTTCACGAGTTGCCATGCGCGGCAAAATGACCTCCTCATCGGTCTCGATGTTGTATCTCTTCACTCTGTAAACCTTTACGTTTGCCATACGCAAGTATCATCACACGAATGCAGGGAGGACCGCTTTCAAGGGATAATAGCCCTGTAGAGGGTGGTGCGGCTGACTTCGAACAGGTCGCCGATGTCCTCGCGGCGCTCCCCGGCGTCGATCAGCTTCCGGGCGTGGCCGATCTGCTACGCCGTGAGTTTCGGCTTGCGCCCAAATTTAACGCCCCGGCGCTGCGCGTCCTTCACTCCGGCGCGGGTTCGCTCGCTGATAAGGCTGCGTTCCAGTTCTGCCAGCACATCAATCATCTGCCACATGGCGCGGCCTGTCGGCGTCTCGGTGTCGATTGCCTTCGTGAGCGAACGAAATTTCACGGCGCGTTTTTTCAGGTCGCCCAGCATGGCTATCAGGTCGCGCAAACTGCGGCCTAGCCGGTCGAGCTTCAACACGGTGAGGGTGTCGCCGTGTTCCAGTTTCTTCAGGCAACGGAGAAGGGAAGGGCGCTTCGTCGTGGCTCCCGATAAACCGGCGTCTTTGAACATGATTGTGCAGCCGTCCTTTTCAGGGCCGCCATTTGCAAAGCGACGTTCTGGTCGTCGGTCGATACCCGCGCATAGCCGTATTTCACTTCGCACCGGCTCCCAACTTCGCGAGGACGCGGCGAAGGGCAGCGGCTATATTGTTAAACTGCTGCTGCTCGGCCCACGCAAGGAGGCACGCTACTTCCTCTTCGGCGGTCATGCTTTCGGGATGAGTTCGACGGTGACGCGAGGGCATTTTGATCGCTTCATTTTGCACTAGACATATGCAACACGCCAAGCCCTTTGTTTACGGGCCTTTTGCGAATGATGCGAAACCTACCCTTTGTAAAACATCGTGGCGGCTAAAGCGACGGATGCTCGACAAGGCGCGGGATGCTTCACAACGTGATGCAAGCCACAAGCGCCGTCACAGCTGAGATGGCACTGCGCTTTGAAAAGGCATTTGGCGGCAGTGCCGACATGTCGTCGAGGATGGAGGCCGCTTATGATCTTGCCAGGGCACGGAAGAACCAAGGGAAAATGAATCCTGCACGTCGCCGGCTTGGTCCAGCGTCGAAAGGATCAACCGCAAACGGTCGACTTAATCGGCTCGAACCTCGCGAGCGTCGTCCTGTTCGAACAGGTTCCGCAGCCCCTTATGCCTGAAAGCTCTCGATCATCGTCCGACTGTAAAACGTCAATTGACGTTTGTCAACACGGAAGTGCCGTGCTTATGTTTTACCTTTAAGCGACACGCGTGGCCACAACGCGGGCTTTCGCCGCATATCCATAGCCTTGCGACACTAAGGGCAATGGTTAACGACGCCGCAGTTGTGATCCTGGCCGCCGGTCAGGGAACCCGTATGAAGTCCCGCATGGCGAAGGTTCTGCACCGCGCCGGCGGTAAAACGCTGGTCGCGCATGCCATCCATGCGGCCTGTGCCGTCGCCCCGCCCGAGCGCGTCTTCGTAGTGGTCGGGCACCAGGCCGAAGCAGTCCGCGCCGTGGCGGAAGCGGCTGGGGTGAACTCCATTCATCAGACCGAGCAATTGGGCACGGGCCATGCCGTCATGTGCGGCGAGGAGCAGTTGGCCGGTCTGGGTGGGCTCTTGCTGATCATCAATGGCGATTGCCCGATGATTCGTCCGCAAACCCTGGAACAGTTGGTCGATTTGTACCAAAGCACCGGTTCCACCGCCGCCATGATCACCACCGACCTCGACGATCCCACCGGATACGGCCGCATTATTCGCTCTTCGAACGGCGACGTACAGGCGATTGTCGAGCACAAGGCCGCCACGCCCGAGCAGCGCGCGGTCCGTGAAATCAATGCCGGCTTCTATTGTTTCGACGCTGCGGCGTTCTGGAAACACGTGCATCAACTCAGCACCGATAATCCCGCGGGAGAGTACTACCTCACCGACATGATAGCCATCCTGCTGGGCGCGGGGCATCGCGTCACGGCATTGAAAATTGCCGACTCAAGCGAGTTGCTGGGCATCAATAATCGCGTGGAACTGGCGGCGGTGGACCGAATCATGCGCGAGCGCAAAGTGCGGCAATTGATGCTCGACGGCGTCACCATTGAGAAACCGGAGACCGTCACCGTCGATGCCGATGTGCAAATCGGCATGGACACGGTGATCGAGCCTTTCGCACAGATTACCGGGGCCAGCGTGATTGGTGAAAACTGCCGCGTGGGGGCGTCGTCGATTATCGAAAACTCCGTATTGGAAGACGGCGCCGAGGTGTTCCCTTTCTCCATGGTGTCGGCATCGCGCCTCGATGCCCGTGCGCACGTGGGGCCGTTCGCGCGTCTGCGCATGGGCGCGCATCTGGCCGAGAGCGCGCACGTAGGGAACTTCGTGGAACTGAAGAATACCAGGCTGGGGGCGGGTTCGAAATCGATGCACCTCGCCTATCTGGGCGATTCCACCATCGGCGCAAAGGTCAATGTCGGCGCCGGCACCATTACCTGTAATTACGATGGAAAAAAGAAACACCAGACGCACATCGGGGATGGAGTGTTCGTCGGCAGCAACTCCACGCTGGTGGCGCCCCTCGAGATCTCCCGCGGAGCCTATATCGCGGCGGGAAGCGTGATCACGCAGCCGGTGCCCGAGAACGCATTGGCATTCGGCCGCGCCCGCCAGGCAATCAAAGAGGGCTGGGTAAAGAAAGTCTGAGGCCCGGTGGGGCAGATTTCCGATCTGCCCGAGCCTGCGGCTCACAAAGGGTCACGAAAACAACCGCAGGCGCTACGTGGGGCCGATAGGTAGTAATCGGCCTTCACGGGCGGGCACCAATCGCCGAACCGCCGACACCATGCTTTCGACGGTGCTGTCATGACCCTGCGGGTCGCGGTGCCCGATCCTGTTCCCGGCAAATCAGTTTTGGTCCAGATTGTGGACTTCGAAATGGAAGCGATCGGGTGGCAGATGCGCCGACGAATCGGGCGACATCTGAGCCCAGGTCTCGTACGCCGTCCCGGCGAGGCGGCCGTTCAGGAAGAACAGGAACTGATTTGAGCAGCAGTCGATGGGGGGTGGCTGCCGGAAAGTCAGCCGCATGCCCACGGCGCGATCGAGCGCCACCCCGCGCGTCGGCACATGCTTATCGAGAAGCAGGTCCACAAAGCTGCTGCGCGCCGCGTGCGGCCAGACATCGGGGCTGAGCAGATGACGCAGCGCTCCGCTCGATTCGAAGGTGATCTCGCATTGCCGGATCCATTCGATCACCGAATCGCCCCACGCCCAGTGGCAGAGGAGTCCCAGGTACTGGTCGGCCAGGTGAATCGCGAGATCGAGCTTGCGGTGGACGGTGATTTCCGATTCGATCCCTTCCACCATGTCTTCGGTCTCTACGATCTCGGTAGCGCGCTCCACGAGTTCCTCGCGGCTCGCATCTTCCGGAATCGTGCGCACCAGCAGCGGGGGAAGTTCATGTGTGCCGGCGCCCGGGACTGCAATGTAATGCCGATTCATACCTAACTCCTGCCTGTCAGATCTGACGCAATTTCAATTCCACCTGTTTCGTATATAGCATGACTCTGCAGCGAATCTGTAACCAAACTTCCGATGGAGGGGATATGCCGTAGTTATCGCGAAGTGGTATCATTCGCCTGATTATGGCCGAATACAGCATTGGACTCGATTTGGGAGGCACCAACCTCCGCGCCGCCGCGGTTGACCGCACGGGAAAGATGCTCGACAAAACGTCGGGCAAGACGCAATATTCAGAGGGCCGGGAGGCCATCGTCCATGACATGGTTGAAGCGATCAGCCATCTGCGCGAGAAGTTCGGTAAGGAAAACCTGGCGGGGATCGGGATCGGCGTGCCCGGGTTCATATCGCTTCGCGAGGGCGTGATCAAGAATTCCAATAACCTTGCGACTCTGGAAAATTTCCCCATGCGCGATGAGATCGGGCGCCGGCTGGAGACTACCGTGATCCTCGAAAACGATGCCAACGCGGCGGCGCTGGGAGAAAAATGGATTGGGGCCGGGCGCGACGTCGACGACCTGGTGATGCTGACTCTGGGCACCGGCATCGGTGGCGGCATCATTTCGAACGGCAAGGTGCTGCGGGGCTTCAATGGAATGGCCGGCGAGCTGGGCCATATTACGGCTGTGCCCTACGGGAATCCCTGCGGATGCGGCAACCGGGGGTGCGTGGAGAAGCACGGGTCCGCGACGGCCATTATTGCCATGGCGCGAATGCTGGGCCTGGGGAACAATCTGACGGCGAAGGATGTCTTCGACATGGCTATGGCGGGCAACGAGAAGGCGAAGATGGTCTTCGTCTCCATGGGCGAATCGATCGGCATTGTGCTCGCGATGCTGGTGAATGCGTTCAATTTTCCGCTGTATCTGATTGCCGGCGGGGTGATAGCGGGATGGGATCTCTTCGCTCCCCCGATGATCGAAGAAACACGGCGCAGGTCGTTTACGTTCCGCACCACAAATACGCGCGTGGAAAAGGCGCAGCTGGGCAATGAGGCGGGCTTGTACGGCGCGGCGTATTTGCCGTGGTGCGAAATCTGAAACGCCCGTCAAGTCACTGAAAGTTGTTTAGCTCGTCAATTTTCCCTGAGAATTCCGCCACCGAACCGGACTATCAAGACCGATGGCGATTCTCACCGACCCGATTCTCACCGATGAAGAGGAACTCTACTGGCTTGCCCTCCGTCTCGTCCCCGGCCTCGGCACCCGCCGGTCCGCAATCCTCCTCGAACGCTTCCATACCCCGCAGGCGATCTTCCGGGCCTCCGCAAGCGAACTCGAGAACGCCGGCCTACCCGGAGCTCTGGCGCGCTCTGTAGCGAGCGGTTGCAGCTTCGAGGACGCCGCCGGTCAACAGCAGCTCATGCGCGAATCCGGGGCGCAGCTAATCCCCATAAGCGACCCACGCTACCCCGAACCGCTCCGAAAGATCTTCGACCCGCCCCCAGTCCTCTTCGCAAGAGGCGACGTCGCCCTCCTTACCTCCATCTGTCTCGGAGTAGTAGGAACCCGCCATCCCACCCCCTACGGCATCGCCGCCGCCGAGAGGCTCTCGGGAGATCTGGCGCGGGCCGGCCTCACCATCACCTCCGGCATGGCGCGCGGCATCGACACCGCCGCCCACAAAGCCTGCCTCGCCGCCGGGGGCGCCACCATCGCCGTCCTTGGAAACGGCGTCGACATCGTCTACCCCTCTGAAAACAAAAAGCTTGCAGCCGAGATCGTCGCCAAAGGCCTCATTGTCTCCGAATTCCCCATGGCTGCCATCGCCTTCCCGCAAAACTTCCCCATCCGCAACCGCATCATCAGCGGTCTCGGCTGCGGGCTGCTCGTGGTCGAAGGCGCCCAGTACAGCGGCTCTTCGATCACCGCCCGCCTCGCCATCGACCAGGGCCGCGAGGTCTTCGCCGTCCCCGGCAACATCACCTCTAAAATGAGCTGGGGTCCCAACCTGCTCATCAAGCAAGGCGCTAAACTGATTCAGGACTGGAACGACGTGGTGGTCGATCTGCCCCAGCCCGCCCAGCGCCGCCTCATCGATGAGGGCCGCCAACGTATTATGAGTCAAGGACTTGGAGAGGCCGCTGAAACTTCCGGTAACCGGTCCGCATCAGAAGTAGCCGGACAGAACATTCCCGGACCACAGGGTTTGGCCGCGCGGCGAGTGCTCGAACGGCTCAAGGTGGATGCGGCCATCCAGCTCGATACGCTGGTCGATTCCATGGAAGAAACTTCGGCCTCCGAGATCATGGCCGCCCTCTTCGAACTGGAGATGCTGGGGCTGGTTCGCCAACAGCCCGGCAGGAACTTTGTTAAAGTGTGGTAGCCAGACGCCGATCCTGACCGGGCGTTCCGGCCGTAGCACGATGTGTTGGGCCGGGCCGCCGTAAAGCCGTGGTGGCTGTATAAGGAGCCCCGTGGTTTATTCTGAGAAAGCAGTTGTGTGCATATGGCAAAGTCGCTTGTAATCGTCGAGTCACCGGCGAAGGCAAAAACAATTAATAAGTACCTCGGGAAGAATTTCGTCGTCATGGCGTCCCTCGGTCACATCAAAGATCTGCCTAAACGCGATCTGGCGGTGGACGTCGACAACGGCTTCAAACCCAGCTACGAGGTCATCGAGGGCAAGAAGAAGCTCATCCAGCAGCTTAAGGACGCGGCCAAGAAGGTGGATAACATCTACCTCGCGGCCGATCCCGATCGCGAGGGTGAAGCTATCTGTTGGCACCTCCAGGAGGAGCTGAAGCCCAAAAAAGGCACGGTTGACGGCCCGAAGATCCTGCGGGTCATGTTTAACGAGATCACCAAAAAGTCCATCGAGAAGGCTTTCGAGAAGCCGGCCATGGTCAATATCAACCTGGTCGACGCCCAGCAGGCGCGCCGCGTCCTCGATCGCCTCGTGGGTTATAAAATTTCCCCCTTGCTCTGGGATAAAGTGCGCCGCGGTCTCTCTGCCGGCCGCGTTCAGACCGTAGCCGTACGCGTCATCGTGGAACGGGAACGCGAAGTCCGCGCGTTCGTCAAGCAGGAGTATTGGACGCTCGACGCCAACCTCGCCGCTAAAAAGACGCCGTACTTCGATGCCCGGCTTTTCCGCAAAGGCGAAGCTACCCCCGAAATCCCCGATCAGGCCGCCGCCGACGCCCTCGTGGCCGATCTTGAAGGCGCGAAGTTCATCGTTCGCACGGTCGGAACTAAAGAGAAGAAGCGCAATCCGGTAGCCCCGTTCATCACCTCCACCCTGCAGCAGGATTCCTCCCGCAAGCTGCGTTTCAGCGTCAAGCGCACCATGATGCTGGCCCAGCAGCTCTACGAAGGCATCGAACTCGGCGCTGAAGGCTCCGTCGGTCTCATCACCTACATGCGTACCGATTCCACACGCATCGGCGAAGAGGCCATCGCTGAAGTTCGCGGTTTCATCGAATCGAAGTTCGGCCCCCAATATCTGCCCGGCGCCGCCAACATTTATAAATCCAAGAAGGACGCGCAGGACGCCCACGAAGCCATCCGGCCCACTTCCGCCCTGCGAACTCCGGACGATGTGGCGCCCTTCCTCGCCGAAGATCAGCT
>Ga0302320_10002241_pt1 | contig 45936 bp, 31 predicted proteins | sample Bog_T0_3_FD_202130 | JGI IMG/M metagenome (GOLD analysis project Ga0302320, IMG submission 202130) | Peat permafrost microbial communities from Stordalen Mire near Abisko, Sweden - Bog_T0_3 | ecosystem: Environmental > Terrestrial > Soil > Wetlands > Peat | place: Sweden: Abisko, Stordalen Mire...
CGCGGATTTGTGGATGCGGTGATCCAGCCGCGCGAGACGCGCAAGAAGCTGATCCAGGCGCTGGAGATGCTGGAGACCAAGCGGGATAAGAATCCGCCGAAGAAGCATGGGAATATACCGCTGTAGGTCGGTCGATGGTCGATGGTCGTTTGTCGTTGGTCGGCAGGCTTCAAATGAGGGGACTTGCTGTGATGGAGGCGGTTGCAGTGGCCTACGTTGTGAACCTCCAAACGAGCTGAACAACTTAATAAAGGCGGAACGAATGAGAAGAGTGCTGCCTGGCGAGCGAAAACAACGACCGCGGGATCATTTCTGGGTGCTGGCTTATTGTTTCCTTGTTCTAGCGTTACTGGCACCGAGCGGAGTTTGGGCGGCGGATGGTTACGAAGTCACCATCGAGCACAGCGTGCCGGTAAAGATGCGGGACGGGGTCGTGTTGCGTGCAGATATTTACCGTCCAAAGACGAACGGCAAGTTTCCGGTGCTGTTGACACGCACGCCCTATGACAAGACTGCGGCGTTGGATTTTGGCCTAAAGGCAGCGGCCCGCGGCTATGTGCTGATCGCGCAGGATGTCCGGGGAAGATATGCCTCGCAGGGTGATTGGTATCCGTTTAAGTACGAGTCGCAGGACGGGTACGACACCATTGAGTGGGCGGCTGCGCTTCCGTATTCGAACGGAAAGGTCGGGATGTACGGCGGCTCCTACGTGGGCGCGACGCAGTATCTGGCTGCGATTGCCCAGCCGCCTCATCTTGCCGGAATTTGCCCCAACTATACGGCGTCCAACTATCACGATGGCTGGACTTATCAGGGCGGAGCATTCGAACAGTGGTTCAACGAGTCGTGGACGACGGTGCTGGCGGAAAATACCATGCGCCGCCGCGTCGAGTCAGGCAGCGACGCTATTAACTGGATACAGACGCTGCCGCTGCTGTCTTATCCTGTGCGCGAAGCACCTGGGTCTGCGGGACTGGCGCCGTATTTCACCGACTGGCTTCTGCATCCCAACTATGACGACTATTGGAAGCAGTGGTCGATCGAAGATCACTATGCGCAGATTCAAGTTCCGGTGTTCAGCCTGGGTGCGTGGTACGACATTTTTCTTGGGGGGACGTTAAGAAATTATGTCCGCCTCAAGAACGAGGCCGGAAGCGAGGCGGCGCGGCGTGGCCAGCGGCTGATCATCTACGTAGGGGGCCATGCCGGTGGATGGAATGACAAGAAAGTGGGCGCGGTTGATTTTGGAGATAGGTTGCCGTTCGATCTCTATGAAGCGACGTTGCGCTGGTACGACAATCTCCTGAAGGGAATGGCGAATGGAGTGGGCCAGGAGAAGCCGGTAAGAATCTTCGTCATGGGCACCGACGAATGGCGCGAAGAAGACGACTGGCCGCTGGGGCGCGCAAAGGCGACCCGGTATTACCTGCGGTCGACCAAGCCCGCGAACGGGCTTGCAGGAGGCGGCACGCTGAGTGCGGCCGCTCCGGCTGAAGAGAAACCCGACCAATATGTGTACGATCCGAACGACGCGGTGCCCACGATTGGCGGACCGCTTTGCTGCGGAGCGCTGCCAACGGGGATTGGTCCCGAGGACCAGCGACTGGCGGAGGCGCGGGGCGACGTGCTGGTATTCACTTCGCCGGCATTTACGCAGAACACCGAGGTTACGGGTCCGGTTTCGCTGGACTTGTATGTGAGCAGTTCCGCGGTGGACACAGACTTTACAGGGAAGCTGGTTGACGTGTGGCCAAACGGGTTTGCGCAGAATTTGACGGAAGGCATTCTGCGCTTGCGCTACCGCAATTCGCAGGAGAAGCCGGAACTTGCAAATCCCGGGGAGATCTATCACATTGCTCTTGATCTTTGGGCGACAAGCAATGTTTTCCTGCCGGGACACAAACTACGGCTCGAGGTTTCCAGCAGCAACTTTCCGCGATTCGATCGAAACCTGAACACGGGCGAGGAACAGGCGAGTGGAACGCACATGGCTAAAGCGACCAACGTGATTTATCACGACAAGGGTAGACCGTCGGCTCTGATTCTCCCTATTGTGCAGTAGGTTGGCGTCGTTGCGGGAAGTGGGGTGATGCGGACCTTGCTTTGTTAACAGCAAAAATAGAGAGTCCCGAGGTGATGTTGGAATCATTCGTCTCGGCCAGTAGCTCGCGTTTAGACCCTTGCTGACCTTTTCCTGCAACTCCCTTGCGGGTGCATTGCAGGCCGATCTTTGCTCGGGCTCCGGGCTCACCGCCAACCGGATAAATCAGTCCAACGCCTCGGGACTCTATCTTGCCTTCAACAGAGGCTCTTGTTCTCCTCGACCAGCGCTTAGCTATAGACCCTTGCTCGCCCTCCCAGACCCACCTCGCGGTTGTCTGAGTGACTACGCTTGAGCCCCGGACGCTGCACCAACCGGAAAAACTTCAGAACGTGTCAAAGAACGATTATGGTTTTAACACTTCTATTATTTTCGTCAATCAAAAATATGCGTCTGTAAGTGGTTATTCCTCAATCGAGTGCAGGGCGTGCACAGGCGGGTGACGCGGAAATTGTGCAGACGGGCGGGCGGCAGCGCGCCATCGCCGGTATTCACGCGATTAGTTGCGGCTTCGGCGCGGCTGGGGTCCCTGGCGCACATCGGATTGTGATTGTGCAAATCGGAGTTTCAGAGGTATGAATGCTGGCGATTCCTTCCGCGCTCGGGAATCCACTACAATACGGGGTCTTAACAGTGGGAGGCATTTTCATGCGACGGCTTCGGACTTCGGCAATCGTCAGTCGGGTATGGGGTTGGGTGTGGATTGGTTGGGTGGGGATTCTGGCGCTGGCGGCAATCGCGGCGGGGCAGAGTCCGGAAGAGAAGACGGCGAAATATATGGAATCGGTGCGGCATCAGCCGGAATTGTTGCTGCCTTTTCTACAGGCGATGCCCAAGGGCGGCGACCTGCACGTCCACTTGTATGGCGCTATCTATGCAGAGAGCATGATCGACTGGGCGTCGGAGAACGCTTTGTGCGTGGATCGCAGCACTTCGAAGCTGATCCACGCGGCTTGCGATTCCTGCGAACCGTATCGGAACAAGCCGTCGGTGCGCTGCGCGTATCAGGATCATATTCTTTACGACCAATTGGTGGATGCGTGGTCGATGAGGAATTGGCATGCGGCGGAGGAATCGGGGCACGACCATTTCTTTGCCACGTTTGATAAGTTTGGTCCGGCGTTCGAGAAGCATGTCGGCGACGCGCTGGCAGAAGTGGCGTCGCGGGCAGCGGCCGATCATCTGCAATATGTTGAGCTGATGCATACGGCGGATGGCGCAGGCGCGGCCATGCTGGGCGCAAAAGTTGGGTGGGATGACGATTTCGGCAAGCTCCGCGACAAGCTGCTGGCCGGTGGCATGGCGGATGTGGTCGCGTCGGTGCGCAGCACGCTCGATTCCGATGAGGCCCGCAAGAAAGAGGTGCTGCATTGCGGGACGGCGCAGGCGGCTGCGGGATGCGAGGTTGCGATTCATTATCTGTATCAGGTGTTGCGCGGATTGCCGCGGGAGCAGGTGTTTGCGCAGATCCTGCTCGGATTTGAGTTGACGAAGGCCGATGCGCGTTTCGTGGGATTTAATCTGGTGATGCCGGAAGATTATTACGTGCCCATGCACGACTTCGACCTGCACATGAAGATCATCAAGGCGTTGCATAAGTTCTATCCGGCGACGCATGTGTCGTTGCACGCCGACGAACTGGCGATGGGGTTGGTTCCTCCTGAGGGGCTGCGGTTTCATATTCGCGAATCGATTGAACGCGCCGGCGCGGAACGCATTGGGCATGGCGTGGCCGTGATGAGCGAAGACGATCCGATCGGGCTGCTGCAAGAGATGGCGAAGAAAAATGTGCTAGTCGAGATTTGCCTGACGTCGAACGATGTGATCCTGGGCGTGAGCGGCGACCGGCATCCGCTGCCGGTTTATATGAAATACGGAGTGCCGGTGGCGCTCGCCACCGACGACGAGGGCGTCTCGCGCAGCGACATGACGCATGAATATCTGCGGGCGGCGGAGACTTATGGCTTGTCTTATGGCGAGTTGAAACGCATGGCGCGCGCGAGCTTGGAACACAGTTTTATTCCAGGTGATAGTCTGTGGGGCGATGAGCGGGAGTTGCGGCGGGCGGCGGTTTGCGAAGGGGAGAAGGCGGCGGGCGATCGACTCTCGGGAAAATGCGAAAAGTGGATTGGGGCGAATGAGCGGGCGCGCGTGCAGTGGGAGTTGGAGCGGGCGTTCGCGGAATTTGAGAAGAGCTACTAGCGTAGGACCTGTTGTCTATCGCACCGGCAAAAAAGCAGGTCCTTCGCTACGCTCAGGATGACAACTTGTATTTATGACAGTGTGTGCTTATGACCCCAGACCTGTTTACTCGCGCTGAATCCGCCGCGGCATTCGTGCTGTCGCAGACCAAGCTGCGCCCGCAGATTGGACTCGTGCTCGGCTCCGGGCTGGGATCGTTTGCCGACGATCTGACCGAGGCAGTGCGCATTCCTTATGCCGATATTCCGACCTTTCCACGTTCGACGGCCGTGGGACATGCCGGGCAACTCGTCGTCGGTAAGTCGGGTGAAATTCCGGTCGCCGTGATGCAGGGACGCGTGCATCTCTACGAAGGCTATCCAGCAGCCGAGGTCGCGTTCCCCGTGCGCGTGCTCGGACGCATGGGCATCCGCGCGCTCATCCTCACCAACGCCGCTGGCGGCATCAACGTCGAGTACGGGCAGGGAGCGCTGGTCATCCTGCGCGATCACATCAATCTTCAGGGGCAGAATCCGCTGACGGGCGCGAATGACGAGCGCTTTGGCCCGCGCTTCCCCGATATGAGTTATACCTACGCCAAGCGCTATCGCGAGATTGCGCTGGAAGAGGCGAAGAAGCTTGCGATTCCTCCGCGCGAGGGCGTGTATGCGGCGGTGGCGGGGCCGAGTTACGAGACGCCGGCCGAGATTCGCTACCTGCGCACCATCGGCGCCGATCTGGTGGGGATGTCGACCGTGCCGGAGGCAATCGCGGCGCGGCATATGGGGATGAACCTTCTGGCCATCTCGTGCGTGACCAATATGGCCGCGGGAATTCTCGATCGGGCGCTCGTCCACGAGGAAGTGCTTGAGGTGGGACGGCGCGTCATGGGGCAGTTCATCGCGCTGCTGCGGGCGGTGCTGCCGCGGATTGCGGAGGAGTTGCAGAAGACCGGCAGCCCACCTAGAACGTGAGTTTCAATGCCACTTGAAGCACGCGCGGACCACCTCCGCCGAGGCCAGGATTCGTCTGGGCCACGTCAGGCGTCTGGGTGAGTTCGCCGCCCGAAGTTCCTCCCGGTTCAATGACGTGGTTGGGCTGCGCGAAATTGGGATGGTTGAGGACGTTGAAGAATTCGGCCCGCAGTTGCACCCCCAGCCGTTCCGTTAATTGTGTGTTCTTGGTGAGCGAAAAGTCGAGGTTCTTGTAGCCCGGACCATAGATGGAGTTGCGTCCCAGGTCTCCAAAAGTGCCATCGGCGGGCTGAGAGAACGCGTTCAGATTCAGATAGCCGGTAGCCGGGCTCCAGTTGTGCACAATCGGATCGATTCCCGGAACTACGTTGGGGCGTTGGTTGAAATAGTAGCGCCCGCTGGTGTCGTTGGCGGTTACGATTGGAATCGGCCGTCCGCTTTGCAGGCTGGCGATCCAGTTGAGTTGCCATCCGGAGCCGAACTTGCCAGCGGCGTGCCATGAGGGCAGACCGTAATTGATCGCCGCCGTGAAGCGTTGGCGCGTATCGAAGGAGGAAGGCCCATGCTCCGCCTTGAGATTGCTGGGGTCTTGGGGGAAGGCGACGCCGGGGGCGAAATCGATGCCGTCGGAAGCGTCGTCGAGCGACTTGGAAAAGTTGTAAGTGGCGAAACCAGAGACGCGGTGCAAATTCTGAATTCTCAAGGTCGTCTGCAACGCGCTGTAGGTGGACGAACTGATCGGCGTCAGTAAATCGATCGCGTTGAAATTCGGGTTTGGCCGGTCATCGTTCGCGTCGGGTTCGTTCGCGTCCGTTAAACGCACCAACTTCGTGCCCTTGCTGCCGACGTAGCCGATTTCGAGCGACGCCTTGTCGGCCAACTTCTGTTGCACGTTCAGGTTGAAGTTCTGGGTATAGGGACTGTGAAACTGACGAGGCGTTCCGAAAATGTCGTAGGGGCCGCTGGTGGCTACGGTCAGAATTGGGTCGGTTGTGTCGGTGCCGTTGAACGCCGCCGAGTTGAAGTTCATGGGGAGCACTGCTTTCGGCCCAATCGGATTTGTGGCCACTCCGGCGGAGTTGGTGAAGTTTGCGATGAGAAGATCCTGAGGAACGTAGTCGTAAAAAATCCCGTAGCCCCCGCGAACCACGGTGTTCTTGAGCACATTCCAGGCAAAGCCCAGGCGCGGACCGAAGTCATGCAGGTCCCGCGCGTAGAGGCCATTCAGGCCGTCCGAGCCAACCATGGCCAAATTCCCGTCGGACCCCAGGTTGGAAAGCAGGTTGTTCTTCTCGCTGAGCGGGCCGAAATACTCCCAACGCAATCCCGCATTCAAAGTGAAGGTCGGCGCGAGGCGGTAGTCGTCCTGGGCGAAGAAGCTGAAGCCGTTGTTGTAAGTCGTCCGCTGCGTGTTGCCGCTGTCGACGGAAACGAAACTGCAGCAATCGTTGAGGTCGTCCGCCCCGCCGGTATAGAAGTCGGCGAGAGAATCGACGATCGGGTCTGAACTCAATCCGAGGCCCGCGGTGAACTGATAAATTCCGCGCTCCAGATTGTCATTGAAGTTGTCGACAGCTGCGTGGCGGAACTCTCCGCCGAACTTGAAGGTGTGCTTGCCGTGCAGCCAAGTGAAGTTGTCGAGGATCTGAAAAGTCTGGCTGGTGCGGCCGCGGGGAACGCTGTAACCGATCGCGCCCAGGTTCTCGATCCCGGTGAAATCGAACTCCGGGAGCCCAAGCTTGCCCGTGCCGAAGTTCAGGCCATTCGCCTCGGGGTTCCAATTCGCGTTGAGCGAACTGAACGAGGTGCGGTAACGGCTGTAGCCAAAGCGTACTTCGTTGATCTTGGAAGGAGAAAGGGTGGAAAGCCAACTGAGAGAAAGTATTTGAACACGGGTCGGCGACGTTTGCGAAAAGGCCGCCAGGCGCGATCCGGTGCCATAGCCGCCCGGAGAACCCAAAGGAAACACCTGATAATTCCGCGCAAAAGCATAGCGGCCAGTGAGAAACTGCTGATTGGAAAGGCTGTGATCCACCTTTACGATCAAATTATCGCCGCTATTCTGGTCGTTCACCGAACTGGCCAGGGTGTTCGTGTTGCTCTGTGGATAAAAAGCGAGAATGGCGTCGAGGCCGGGATTGATCACGCCACCGTTGAGAGTTTGTGCGATGGATCGCGCCTGCGAAATTTCCGATTGGGTCGGAACTAGAAGGAGGAAGTCCGATCCTACCCGCTCTCGTTCTCCTTCGTAGGCTCCAAAGAAAAAAGTCCTGTCTTTGACGATGGGTCCGCCTAGAGCGCCGCCGAAGTTGTTGTTTTGGAATACCGATTTCCGCGGTTCGAAGTTGAAAAAGTTGCGTGCGTCGAGGCCGCTGTTCCGGAGAAAATCGAATGCGGAGCCATGCAGCCGGTTGGTGCCAGAGCGAGTGACGATGTTGACCACCGAGCCGCTGTTCCTGCCGTATTCGGTGCTGAACTGCGACTGCAAGTTGAATTCCTCGATGGCCTCAACCGGCAAAAGGGCAGCGGGAGCGCCGCCGATGCCAGCCTGATTCAGCGCAGAGTTGTTGAAGTAGGGATCGTTGTCGTCGGTGCCATCCAGCGTGTAGTTGTTGGAGCGGTCGCGGTTGCCATTGATGTTGAATTGGCCAAACCCTCCCTGCGTACCTGCGACTCCCGAGGGGTCAACCGTGGTGCCGGGAGTAAGAGCCACCAGCTTGCCAAAATCGCGACCGTTCAGCGGGAGTTCGTTTACGAGTTGCCGCTCCACCACCTGTCCGAGGACGTCTCTTGTGGTTTCGATCAGCGGCGCTTCCGCGGTCACAGTCATCTGCTCGGTCTGCTGCCGTACCTTGGTCAGATCAAAGTTGGCGGTTGTGTCGAGCCCGACGTTGACCTGAATGTTCTGCGCGGCGGGCGACAGCGGGGCGGACTCGGCGGTGACCGTGTATTCGCCGGCGGGGAGTTCGGCCAGCACGTAGGCTCCATCGGGACCGGTGGTGGCCTCTCGGTGCAAGCCGGTGCCGATGTTCTTTGCCGTGACCTTGGCTCCGGCGATCACCGCGCCGCTGGGATCGGTCACCGTACCGCGGATCGATCCGCGAAAGCTCTGCGCCCATGCCGTCGCGACCAGGAACAGGGCTGCCAGGCTAGTTGCCAGAATCGAGATTGCCAGTGTCCGTCGACTTATGCTTTTGCCCATGGTTGCTTCCTTAGTGGAAATCATTTGTTGGACCTGTTCGAAATTGTATTCTCCCGTCATTGTTTCTCAACGGGCTTCTTGCGGGGAATCCACACCGGTTGCGGCGGTTCGATTTTGTATGCCGCCGCGAAGCTGGCCTGATTGAGCGCAAAGCTGGCTCGTCCTCGCGAATCGATGAACAGCAACGGCTGCTTGAGCGGCACGTCGCTGAACGTTCTGACAAAGGGCATTTCAATTTCGTGACCGGCGATTGTGACTCTCAATTTGTCGCCGCGCTGATAGCCGAGCTTCAGAAAATCGTCGGCGCTGATGTTGGTGATAATGTTGCCGAAGGGGCCGTCGAGGGCGATGACTTCGCCCGTCAGGCCTTTGTCGTCGACGGTGGCAGGCTTCAGATCGAGACGGACTAACTCCTTGACCGGTGGGCCGACCTGGGTCCAGTCGTCGCCGCGCGCAATATGAGCGCCGACCGGTGAAAAAATATCGCGGCCATGAAAAGTGGAGGAAATCTTGGCGCCGACCATCCAATCGGGGTTGGTCACTTCGCGGATGGCTTCGGTGCCGTCGCGGTCTTCGACCATCGTCATCAGGCCATTGTCGGGCAGCACGAAAAACTGCCCGCGCTTCGATTTCACGACCACGGCCTTGCGCGAACTGCCCACGCCGGGGTCGACCACCACCACGAACACCGTTCCGGCGGGAAAGTAGGGAGTCGCCCCGAACAGGAAGCGAGCTCCGTCGCGAATCGAAAAAGCGTTCACCTGATGGGTGAGATCGACGATCCGCAGGTTGGGCGCGATGCCGTACATGACGCCCTTGCACAGCGCCACCGAATCGTCGACGACGCCAAAATCGGTCATGAAGACGATGGTGGGCGGCGGTTGCACCGCGGATTGCTGCGCTAGAAGAAGGCTCGCGGCCAGAAATAAGAACGTAAACCATAAATAGAACGCTCGTCTCGATTTTCCGGTACGGGTTGGCGTTATGTGCATCGCGTTGGCAACCTCCTAAAAGACTACTAGTTTACTAGAGATTAAGGAAGACACAACTGGTCGACGCTTCGCCAGCCCCTTGCCGGTCGTCGGGCCCAAATGTCGCTCCTGTGGAGATGATGATTCTATCCGCACAAGTGCGGAAGCCGAATGCCGCCGCTGCATCTATAATCGGGGCGGGAATTCATCCACTATTATTCGTTCAATGTAAGGAGATTAAACAATGTCTAACGTGATTCCTGAAAAATACGCCGACCTGTTCCAGAAGCGCGCGTTCGCCAGTCTGGGCACTCTCATGCCCGACGGACGGCCGCAGGTTACGCCCGTGTGGTGCGATTTCGACGGTCAGCATGTGATCTTCAACTCCGCCCGCGGACGGCAGAAAGACAAGAACGTGCGCCGCGATCCGCGGGTTGCGATCGCGATCATCGATCCCGACAATCCTTATCGCTATCTGGAGATCCGCGGTACCGTGGTCGAGATCACCGAAGATGGCGCCAGCGCCCATATCGACAAGATGGCGAAAAAATATATGGGAGTCGATAAGTATCCCTACGCGCAACCGGGAGAGGTCCGCGTGCTTTACAAGATCCGGCCCGAGCACACGACCGTGATGGGCTAGGTCGCCACGCGCGCCCGTTTTTCTCCGGTAACGTTTCTTCCGCAAACGAGTCCAACTCTCGACGGGAACTTTGAGGGCGGCCTTTCCGTATTAGAAGGCAAGAGTCGAGAGACCCTCGTCGTTCTGCTGGAGGACGCTATGGAAGTGGAGAAGAATCACGATGGCCTGCACGCGCACTTCATGGATGCGCAAGCCAATCATGTTTCGGCGCAGCAGGTGGTGAAGGCAGCGCATGAAGAGCTCCTCCAGCTCCTGCGGCAGCGCGCCGACGTCATGAAACGCATTGGCACGGTGAAGCAGACGATCTCTGGATTGGCGGATCTTTTCGGCGACCAGGTGCTGGGCGACGACTTGCTCGAACTGATTGACCGTAAGCCCAATGGCCGCCAACCCGGCTTCACCAAGGCGTGTCGCAGGGTTCTGATGGAAACGCGGCGTCCGCTGGGCGCGCGCGAAGTTTGCGTGGAGCTGGATCGGTGCGCGCCCACGGTCCTGGCGCGGCACAAGGATCCGCTGGCCTCGGTCACCACCGTTTTAAATCGTCTCGTCGATTACGGCGAAGCCCGCAGCCTGAGCAACGATCGAGGCCGCCGCGTGTGGGAGTGGATCAGCGAATGCGAAGCCTCGCCGGACGCGATGCCCTCCAGGACATCTTGAGCCAATTTTCCAGTTTCCTCAGTGAATCACTACCGTGGGTTGAGCTCCCGTGCTCCAAACGTCTGCCGGTGGCGTGATGGTGGTCGGTAGCGCGCCGCCCGCGGAGGCTCCCGCCGAGAGGCCAATGGCGAAGCTCACGTAGGTGGTCGCAGCCTCGACCTTGGCGCAAGCGGTCGTGCAATTCGTGGTGATGGCCAGATAGTATCGGCCGGCCGCCAGGCTGGTGGAACCTTGCGTCCACGCCAGAGTCTCAAACGCTTTCGCCGGCGCGAAAGCCGTTCCTGGAGTCGGCCCAATATCCAATACGAGATTTCCGGAGTTATCGAAGATTCCAATGTCGTAGTCGTGGGTTGTGTTGTCCGCAGTCGCCACGTCGTAGGTCACCTGGGTCGTGGTCACGTTGTACGGCAAGAGGAATCCCCAAAGCTTGGTGACGTTTGCGGTGGTGGCTTGCGTGCCGCCGGTGTGCTGGCCGCCGGTTACGAAGAACGGCAAGGTCGCGGTGCCTCCGCCTAATGCAGAGATTGTGACGGACCCTGGACCATTCGTAATGTTGATGTTCTGGCCCGCCGTGAGTGTGCCCAGCGCCGGAACGGTGCCCGTCGAACCAATCAGAACCTGCCCGTTGGTGGGGGCAGGTGTCGAAACCAGACTCGTGGGATTCGAAAAATAGGCGATTCCATCGGGCGTGCCCGACAAATTGCTGGCCAGCGTGACTGTGCCGCCCAATGCGACGGTGCCGCCGCCGGAGAGTCCCGATCCCGCCGCGATGGTGACGGAATTGTTGGCGAGCATGCCGTTGGTTATGCCCGCGGCGGGAATACTGATTGTGCCGGTCGAAGTGATCGGTCCTCCCGTTAGACCTGCGCCTGTGGCGACGCTGGTGACCGTTCCTCCCGAGGCCGTGTTGGTCAGCGTGACCGTGCCGCCTAACGCCACGGTGCCGCCGCCGGACAACCCCGATCCCGCCGCGATGGTGACGAAGTTGTTGGCCAGCATGGAATTGGTAACGCCCGCGGGAGGAATGCTGATCGTGCCGGTCGAAGTGATCGGTCCGCCCGTCAGACCCGCGCCCGTAGCGACGCTGGTGACAGTCCCACTGCCGCTACCGCCGGGAAAGGTTTGCCCGGAGGCGAAGGTGATCTGTCCGTTGCTGGCAATCGAGAGCCCCGTTTCCGCGGGCGAGGTTCCGTTCGATCCGAACAGAAGATTCAACGTGCCCGAGGGAGACGATGTGTCGTTCCCGGCCGGCTCCGCCTGCCAGCGGAAGTCCTGAGTGACGCCCGCTGCGGTCGTGCTGCTGAACGCCGATGCCTGCAAATCGAATGGGTTCGAGTTGAAACCCTGGGTAGCCGTCGCCGTGCCCGTGTCCGGCAACACAGCACCTGCCTCCGATACTGTGCCGCTAAACATGCCCGTCGATGCCGACACGCCGCCACTGAAAGCGGCGGAGGTGCCGCTCAGTGCTCCGGTCAGCGTGCCTCCCAGAAGCTGCAGGTAGAGCCCGTTGGTATAACTCGTATTCAGACTGAGACTGCCGCTGGACGTGATCGGCCCTCCGGTCAGTCCCGTGCCGCTAGACACGCTGGTCACGGTTCCTCCCAAACTTGGGGCCGAATTGGTGAGCGTGATCGTGCCGCCCAAGGGCACGCTGCCGCCGCCGGACAATCCCGATCCCGCAGTGATCGTGACGGAGTTGTTCGCCAGCATGGTGTTGGTTACGCCGGCGGATGGAATGCTGATCGTGCCGGTCCCGGTGATCGGTCCGCCCGTTAGACCTGCGCCGGTCGCGACGTCGGTCACGGTTCCTCCCAAACTTGGGGCCGAATTGGTGAGCGTGATCGTGCCGCCCAAGGGCACGCTGCCGCCGCCGGACAATCCCGATCCCGCAGTGATCGTGACGGAGTTGTTCGCCAGCATGGTGTTGGTCACTCCGGCGGAGGGAATGCTGATGGTGCCGGTCCCGGTGATCGGTCCTCCCGTTAGACCTGCGCCGGTCGCGACGCTGGTGACAGTCCCACTACCGCCGGAGCCGGGAAAGGTTTGGCCCGACGCAAAGGTTACCAGTCCGTTGCTCGCGATGGTAAGCCCGGTTTCCGCCGGCGCAGTTCCGTTCGATCCGAACAGCAGATTCAAAGAGCCAGAAGGAGACGATGTGTCGTTCCCGGTCGGCTCCGCCTGCCAGCGGAAGTCTTGCGTCACGGCCGCTGAGGTCTTGCTGCTGAACGCGGATGCTTGAAAATCAAATGGGTTCGAGATGAAGCCCTTGGAGGCCGTCGCCGTGCCCGTGTCCGGCAACACAGCACCCGCTTCCGATACTGTGCCGCTAAACGTGCCCGTCGATGCCGACAAGGCACCACTAAAAGCGGCGGAGGTGCCGCTCAGTGCTCCGGTCAGCGTGCCTCCCAGAAGCTGCAGGTAGAGCCCGTTGGTGTAACTCGTATTCAGGCTGAGACTGCCGCTGGAGGTGATCGGGCCGCCGCTCAGACCGGTGCCGCTAGACACGCTGGTTACGGTTCCTCCCAAACTTGGAGCGGTGTTGGTGAGCGTGATGGTGTTGCCCAAAGCCACGGTGCCGCCGCCAGACAATCCCGCGCCCGCCGTGATCGTAACGGAAGGGTTGGCCAGCATGGTGTTGGTTACGCCGGCGGAGGGAATACTGATAGTGCCGGTCCCAGTGATCGGTCCGCCCGTCAGACCCGCGCCAGTCGCGACGTTGGTTACCGTTCCATTGCCCGTGCCGGGGAAGGTTTGGCCCGAGGCGAAACTCACCAGCCCCGTGCTCGCAATGGAGAACCCCGTTTCCGCGGGCGCAGTTCCATTCGATCCGAACAGCAGATTCAAGGAGCCCGAGGGAGACGATGTGTCGTTCCCCGTCGGCTCTGCCTGCCATCGGAAGTCTTGCGTCACGGCCGCTGCGCTCTTGCTGCTGTATGAGGATGCCTGCAAATCAAATGGGTTCGAGATGAAGCCCTTGGAGGCCGTCGCGGTGCCGGTGTCCGGCAACAACGCACCCGCCGCCGACATGATGCCGCTAAACGTGCCGGTCGATCCCGACAAAGCGCCGCTGAAAGCAGCTGAGGTTCCGCTCAGCGCTCCGGTCAGCGTCCCTCCCGCGAGCTGCAAGTAGAGACCGTTGGTGTAGGTGGTATTCAAACTGAGGGTGCCGCTGGAAGTGATCGGTCCTCCGGTCAGTCCGGTTCCGCTGGCCACGCTGGTGACCGTTCCTCCCAAACTCGGAGCGGTGTTGGTGAGCGTGATGGTGTTGCCTAAAGCCACGGTGCCGCCGCCCGATAGTCCCGAGCCCGCCGTGATCGTAACGGAAGGGTTGGCCAGCATGGCGTTGGTTACGCCGGCGGAAGGAATGCTGATGGTGCCCGTTTTGGTGATCGGTCCACCGGTCAGGCCCGCGCCCGTAGCGACGCTGGTCACCGTTCCATTGCCCGCGCCGGGGAAGGTTTGGCCCGAAGCAAAAGTAATCACCCCAGTATTGGCGACCGATACCCCAGTTTCAACTAAGTCTCCGGTGACACCGTACAGCAGGTTGAGGGTTGCATTGGTGTCTGAAGAATCGTTTCCCGACGGCTCTGCCTCCCAGCGCCAGACATAGGTCGCCGCTTTCGACAAGGACGAGTTGTACAGGGAAGCCTCGATGTCCAGCGGGTTGGAAACGTACCCTTGCGAGGTCGTCGCGGTACCGGTTGGAGGCATGACGGCACCCGCTAGGGCCGACAGTGAGCCGCGAATGATGGCGGTTCCGGATACATCCAACACGGCTGCGGGGCTGGTGTTGCCGATGCCCACGTTGCTGCCGGATTCGTAGATGGTTGAATTCTCAATGTTGCAGGCGGTGGTGAACTTCGTGATCTGGTTGGCCGTGGCAGTGCCATCGCTGGTGATGGAGGAACACGCGGTCTGCGGCACCGGGCTCATCAGGATGGTTCCTTGACCCGGATTTAGAATCTGCGGAGTCGCCTGACCCGAGGCCGACTGCATTGGCGTGTTTTGAGTTTCCGCAAGGAGATATGCCGAAGCCGGTCTTCCGCCCAACATCTCGGTGTCTGCCGCCTTGAGCGCATAGGCCACGCTTAGCAACAGGATTCGCGGCTGCTCCGCTTGTCCATCTGGGCGGATCCCCAGCCAGCGTGCTGCGCCCGCGGAGAAAATCTCCAGCGGCAACCCTGCCTCATTCGTTGCTCCCAGCAACACGCTAAAGCGCCCGGCTGAATCGAGTGGCAGGTTCTGGGTTTCTTGCCAGACTGTAAGCTGGCCCGCTTCATCCTGGTAAAGCGTGAACGTGATTCCATGGTTCCCAGCCAGCGGTTTCCCCGCTTCATCGCGCGCCGATCCATTGATCCGAATCAGGCGAGGCACCGTCGCTGTGGAAACTTCCACCTGCGCGGATGCAACCACGCCCAGGACCACCAGCACCATGACGATGGAAACGGAAAAGCGGCGAAAGCTCACAAGGACCTCCTGCGAAGTAGAGGGGACGGCTAAAATCCGGGGGGAGGGAGAGCTAGCCTGAACCGCCCGAAGAAGCGAGGCAGTTTGCAGCCTATTCGGGCAGCGATGGGTTGATATGGCCGCTTTGCCAGCGCCCAAATCAGGATAGCTCTTGCATATCATCACTTGCGGGTGCATCTTCTTGCAACTCTCCGCTTGGTGTAGCCGGGCGAGTTAATTGATTGGGCTAACCCATTTGGGTAGTGTTTCGCTGGCTAACCAAAGGTGGAATTGACGCATGGCCGAATCTGGGTTTAGATGGGGCTTGGATCACGGGTGCCAGACAATGGGCCAATTTCGCGATTCTGTAGGGTTTCGCGCTCAAGAGATGGAATTAAACATGAAAACTATGAAAAAACTGATCGTTACGATGTGTATGACGGCCTTGTTGCCGCTTGCTTTCGCCCAAAGCGCGCCGCCACCGCGAGTCAACCCAGCCGAGGCCAAGAATCACCTTGGCGAGACCGCAGTGGTATGCGGGAAGGTGGTCGACACCAAGACTTCCCGGTACGGGATCGCCGGCCGCGGAAAACCGGTAACCTTCGATCTCGACCAACCGGAGCCGAATCCAGTGTTCTACTTCGTGACCTTCGGGGCGCAGCCTGGCGGTCCGGAAGAAGCGCTGGCCGCATACAAGGACAAGCGTGTTTGCGTGACTGGCAAGATCAGGACGCAAGCCGGCGTGCCCTTCATCATGGCGGATGATCGTTCCCTGATTAAGCTACAAGCGGAAAACAAGTAGCCGGATGCCGCATGCCCGCGGCAACTTGAAAACGGCGCTCGAAGGGGACGTCCCTTCGAGCCCTCGAATCCGTCTTTATGGCCGTTGCGGCATGACGCCGCGGCAAGGCCCGAAGATACCTCACTCAACCTAGGGAAGGAGCAGGCTATGGGGAAGAAACTGCTGGTGGCACTGTTGTTGTTGGGAGGACTTGATCTTTCGGCGCAGACGGTTGTCCAACAGTTCGCAGCCGTGAGCGCAGGCGCGGGCACGGTCTCAGACATGGATCTGGTTTCACCGACCCTCAAGGGCAGTGTTCTGATTGCGATGCCAGTGCTCCTTTCTCCAGGAGTCAAGGTATTGAGCGTCACCGACAATGCGCCGGAGGGAGGGAACACGTACAAGGAAGTTCCCGGGGCAACTTCGTCTTGCCCGAACGGCCCTCTTGATATTTGGTACTGCGAGAATTGCCATCCCGGCGTGACCGAGCTCAAATTCCATTTGTCCGGTCACGTGAAGAGCAGCATCAATTCGTTTCTGGAAGTTTCAAACCTGGCCTTGTCCTCCGTGCTCGATGGAGAGGGAGCACAGGTAAGCAACGGGACGGCAACCAGCGCAGGTCTCCTGGTTGGACCCAAGATTGCCACCACAGCAACGGATTTTGTGATCGCCCGCTATTCTGCAAATCCTCCCATTCCAACCGGCGTAACTCCCGCGCCGTGGGTTTACAAGACGTCCTATGCTTACGTGCTGGACGGACCCCAAGGGAGCTATCAACCGACGTTGACCGGGGGGAAGGCCGGGGGGAATTTCTGCATGGGCTTGGCCGCCTTCAAGACTGCCGCGTCCGCTTCCACTTCACGACCCGCTGCCAAGCATTAGGCGCAGGGGCAGCTCTTTTCACTCGAATACTGGATCGGATGGAATCGCCAGAAAATCCGTCCCGGATCTGCGATCGCAGGTCGGTGGCATAAGGAAACCCTCCCGCGATCATGCTGCTTGGTCGTCTCAGCATGATCGCCGGGAGGGTGGGGTGGGCTGCCAACCTTGTTATTTCTTCTCCGCCTCTTTCGCGGGCGCCAGCGCCGCGCTCTGCTTTTGTGCGTTCAGTTCCTGCAACACGGTTTCCCGCAGCTTTGCGTATCCAACCGAGCCACTCAGGAAATGACCATTTACGAAGAAGCTCGGAGTGCCTACCAATCCGAGCCGCAGGCCTTCCTTGGAATCCGCCTTCACGGCGGCAGTTTGTTCTCCGGAGTCCAGGCATTTGTCGAAACTGGCGGTGTCGAGTTTCAGGTCTTTCGCCTGCTGTTTCAAGTCCGACAGTTGCAGTTTCTTGTTCTGAAACAGAGCGTCGTGATACTCCCAGAACTTCCCTTGCGCGGCGGCGCAGCGCGCGGCCTCGGCGGCTCTAGCCGCAAGCGGGTGCATGGGAAGAGGAAAATCCTTGTAAACCACGGACACTTGATCGCCAAACTGGTCGCGTAGGCGATTGAGATCCGGGAACACTTTTTGGCAATACGGGCATTCATAGTCGGCGAACTCGATGATCTGTACCGGAGCCTTCTCGGAACCAAGTCTCTGCGCCTTCTCCACATCGACGTGAGCGCTGGGTTGGTTCAGCTCAACGACCACTCCGTATTGTCCTCGCAGGTCGGCGATGTAGGCGTCGCGCGCTTTTTTCGTGCGCAGTTGATGCACGGTCTCGATGATATTGGGCCGCGCCGTCTCGTATGGTTCCTCGGTTTGCACGCCCTCGTAGTAAAAGCGTAGCTGATCCTCGGTCGGCTCCGGAACGTTCACCGCCACGTGACGCTTGTAGAGTTCATCGAGCGTCACGCCTTCTTTTTTCGCCTGCAGTTCCAATAACTGATCGTCGATAAATTGCTCGAGGGCATCGCGCTCGGCAAGGTAGTACTTGTATTTGGCCTGGAGCAACTTGCCTGCCTGCTTTTGCTCCAACTCTTCGGTAGTGACCTTGCGGCCGGCAATCTCGGCGACTACGGCGGACTCATTCTGGCCCATGGCGGGCATCGAAACAGCACCCATGGCGATTCCCAGTCCAAGAGCAAGCAGAGTATTCCTAGTGAACATTGTGGATTTCCTCTTTTAAAGATGTCTTTGGGGGGAGCAGAACGAGATAAGTCTATAAGAACCGGACGCCGGGTGTAAACACCCGGCGTCCGGGATGTTCGGTGTTTGGCTCAACCGAAGCAGCTCAACTGAGCCGCCTCAGTCCTGCCTCACGTCAGAAGACTAGAAGTCGCGGTCTTCCGGCGTGCAGCTGATCGTGCCAGTGCCGCTGCCCAGCAACTGCGCGTAGTAGCACAGGTTCTGGAGCAGGGTCTGTTCAGCCGAAACCAGGTTCGAGTCGTGGAACGCGGTTTCCGTCTGGACGTATGGCGCGGGGCCCTCGGGATACTTGTTCGCACTGCTCTGGATGTGGGTCGCCCAGCCGCGCAGGCCAGCTACCGGCGTGGTAGCGGTCGGGTCGAGGCTCGAAGACGAGATGACCTTGATGACGCCGTTGGGAACGGCTTTGCCGGTCAACGGGTTATTGGTCAGTTCGGTCTTCAGGGATTCCGAAAGCAGGCCGTCTGGCGTGATCTCGCAGGCGCCGCAAGCTTGCAGTTCCTGGCTGTTGTCGAACACGTAGATGGCCGCCCACAGGTTGCCAGCGGTGTCGCCGTCATTGATGAACCGGATCGTTGCATCCGGAGCAGCAGAGACGTTGTTGGCAAAATAAGTGGTGAAATAGACGCTGTTATCTTGCGCGAAGGCGTTTCCCCCGAGCATCAGGGCGATGGTCAGAACTACGAACACAAATCCTAGCTTTTTCATTTGTTGGATCCTCCTGGGTTTGTTTTGCCGCGCCTTGCGCTGGGGGAGGATCAGCTACGGGCGCTGGAAGAACTCTACCTTTTCTAGATTTCTTTACAAGTACCCACGTGGATTAGCCAAAGACACTAAGACTCCGAGCTAGTCCAAGTGGGTTACTTCATGATCTTATGGAGTAGTTAGGATCACGTCCCATTACTGCCCGATTGCCAGGCGGTTTCGGGCGTGTGGTTGTCCCTTTATTTATTTTATTTATTGCTGCTGCTGCGGTTGAAGCTGTTCGCGGAGCTGTTGCGCCCGCTCCCGCATCAGTTTTCCCATAATCTCCGGAGTCAACGACTCCTTCGGCGGCAAGCTTGCAGGGTCGATGGGCAGGGGCGCGCTCACGCTGGAGGGAGCCGTTGGCGGTGGTGTCCACAATACGGAGGCTGTGGCAGTGTTCGTGACTTCCGGCGGAACGCCTGGGAGCGCTTGTTCTCCCCGCAGCGAGAGCAGAACTTGTGCCGGCATGTTCGGGTTTTGCGACGAGCTCACGATGATGAAGTCGTAGGCGGAACCATTGAGCAGCCGTACCAGCACATCCTGTGCCGGCGCCGGGCCATCATGTTCAAAAATTCGCTCCAGGCCGCTGCCCGGAGGCACCTCGATCGCCGCCCCACTCTTCTCGGCAACCAGCTTCAGCACCTCGGCCAGCGTTGCGTTGCGCGCATCAATCGTCAATTGGCCATCGCGATAGGTGACGACGGGTGCATTTTGCGTGGCGACAGCCGTTTCCGCCGAGTCGTCCGGCAACGGCAGCAAGGGAGTGCCGCTGGCGCTCTTGCCAGCTACTGGGGCGTTGGTCATCCGCGTCAGCGGGGTTGGGATCGGGTCCGTAGGACGCGTGGCAATCGGTGCTGGCAACGGCGGAATTGGCGAGTTATGAGCCAGGAGTTGGGTTCCGACCGTTGGAGCGGCAGCCACTGCGCGCGGCAGGGGAATCGTCGAGGCGTTGCGGGAATCGACTTGGATCTCGAGCCCCGGCGCAGCGGCAATCGCAGACGGCAGCGGGGGTGTCGAACCGCGAGCGATCGTCTGTCGTTCGATTACGGGAGCGGCGGCGAGCGCATTCGGCAGGGGAAGCGTTGTGGCCTTGCGGGAAACGATCTGGCTTCCAGCGGCCGGCGCAGCCGCAACCGCAGCTGGCAGCGAGGGTGTCGAACCGCGAGCGATGGTCTGTCGTTGGACTACGGGAGCAGCAGCCAGTGCCTTCGGTAAGGGTAGCGTTGAGGCGCTACGGGAATCGATTTGGATTTCGGGCCCCGGCGCAGCCGCAATCGCAGATGGCAGCGGTGGTGGCGAACCGCGAGCGATGGTCTGTCGTTGGACTACGGGAGCGGCAGCCAGCGCATTCGGCAGGGGAAGCGTTGTGGCTGTGGCTTTGCGCGAAACGATCTGGCTTCCAGCGGACGGGGCAGCGGCAATTGCAGCTGGCAGCGCGGGTGGTAACGAGCCATGGGCGATGCTTTGTCGCTCCATGGCAGGCGGCGCAGTAACCGCATTCGGCAGCGACGGCAGCGAATCCCTGGAGGCAACGGTCTGAGTCTGAACCACTGGCGGCGGCGCGGTAGCATGTGGCAGCGGCGGGAATTGGGCGCCAGCCGCTATACTGCGTCCTCCAACCGCGAGGTCCGCGATCTGTTGAATTTCCGGGGTGGAGACAGGGGCAGGGACAGGGGCGGAGGCAGGGCTGGTTTTCGTCGCCGCAGCCGGTGCCAGCTGGATCTGCGTCAATACCGAGTAATTAGGATCCGATACCAGAACGCCTTCCAGCGTCACCACCTGAGGCTCTGGAAGTGAAGCTGGCGTCCGATAGACTCCCTTGTCGTCGATGCTGCCGCAAGCCAGGCCGGAGCAGCCGAGCCCGGAAACATTCCAATGCACGGCCACCGGTTTTCCCTGCGCGTCCGTTACTTCGAAGCGCTGGACTTGGTCGGCTGCTACCGTCGGCTCACTAGGACGAATGATGAACTTGTGTTGAAATCCATGTGCCGTGCGCCGCACGATCAGGGCGGGTGGATCGGAATTCGGCGACGCCGAGAGCGCCTGCCATCCGAAACCGGCCAGCAGGATCGTTAAGAGTATTCCGCGCATGGTTTTTGGGATGAAAAAGGGCGACTCGATAAACCACCGCGACCCGCCGACTCCACGATCGCACTTGGCTCGAATGTCCTTACGCATTACCGCCTCAGTTCCAGGCGCCGCCATGCATCGCATGGGCGCGCATTCACTACTTTGGATGCGGCTTGCGCCACCGCGTGCGGGGAAGGCTGCGTTGCTAGGGGGAGCGTACTCCTGCTCAGTAGACTACGGCAATCCCCGGCCAGCAACTCCACGAACGGGTTAGCCAATCCGCGTAACATTCTGAGCTAATTCGTTTGGGCTATAAAGCAATGCAGTGAACCAAATTAATGATTCCTTAAATGCAGTATAACAGGCACTCGCTCACGGGCAGAGTCTTCCCCGGAGCCCTTTGCGGACCTTATTTGCGAACCATGTGCGATCCCCCAGAAAAGTTAACAATCCTGTGGAAAAGTAGGCAACATCTTGCACAGGATTAGGCAGCGTTTTGCGCCGCGGAAAAGCGATAAATGGCATTGACAAAGTGGGCCCTGTGCGGGATACTGATCACCGCTGGTTCCGGGCCATTAGTTGTGGCTTGTTCGCAACCTCCCCCCTAAAACCGGAATTCAATCAGAGATTTTAAGTGATCGCGATTTGCACTGAGCGCGGTTATGTCCAGTACGGAAACCTGTGTGTGAGGATTCCGGCCTGAACGGGACAAGCCGGTTCGAGCACTGGAGAATATAGTGACAATGGCAGCGAGCGACAACGGCTTCTTGCTCCTGGATGCCGGGTTGAATCTGATTGCTTCGAATGCGCCCGCGCTGCAGATCCTATGTTTCCCCAGCGGGCCAGACCGCATCAAGCAGCCCAAGGTCTTTCTGGCCGATCGCGTACGCACTTCGCTGCTCGACCACCGCAATCAGGACAGCCCGAACTTTGTCAGCGAGTTCCGATCGGGGAAGCGTCGTTATATTTGCAAGAGCTTTCAACTGGACGGTAACGGACAACATCCGGTTCAGCCCGCTTTCGCTGTTCTGTTGGAGCGCAATGCCGTGAGCAGCAATTCAGCTCTGGCGGAAATTGCCGATCAGTACGATCTGACGCAACGCGAAAAGGAAACCGTGGAGTTTCTCTTGCAAGGTCTTACCAGCAAAGAAATCGCCACTCGCATGAAGATCAGCCCCAACACGGTCAAGGCGTTTCTGCGATTGGTCATGGTTAAAATGAAGGTTTCGACTCGCTCTGGAATTGCCGGCAAAATTGCCGGATCCTCACGGGCGAACGGGTAAGTTTTTGGTTGCGCATTCTGGGGTTAGGCGGGAACTAGTTCGATTGCAGAATTTACGGAACTAGCGATTTCAGGCATCATGCAAACTGTGATGCCATCCTCAGCTCAAGAACGGCGCCGGCATGAGCGGTTTCCGCAGGTTCTTGAAATCCATGCCCGTAGCTTGCTATCGGGCCGGACGGCGGGCGCCCTGCCCAAAGAATTCGAGGGTCGCATTCACAACCTCAGCAATGGCGGCATTTGCATCCTAAGTTCGACGCCCCTCCAGGCTGACACGTTTGTGACCTGCAACCTCCCGGTGCTCGATATTCCGGTTTCGATTCCAACGATCATGCAAGTGCGATGGACCACAAAGCAGGGAAACAAATCTCGGAGCTACATCAGTGGTCTCCAGTTTGTAGCCTAGCGCGCGGCCATCTTAAGTCATAAAGTAGTGGCCCGATGAAGGCCATGGGTGCCCGATTGATCTAATTCGAATGGGCTAGTTCGAATTGAGAATTGAGATGGTATAGTCCAATTCATATAGTCCTAATAGGCTAGTTTGTTCCCTCGCCCCTCCCCCGAGCCGACAGGTTTTCGCCATGAGACTCGGTCCAGCCATTCGCGCCATAAGTGTTCTTAGTGCGCTCTTATTTTCCGGAGTGTTTGTGAGCTGCGGCGGGGGCAGCATGTCAACGAAAAGCCCCGCAAAACTCACGCTCATAAAAATTGCTCCGTCGAAGCCGGCCCTTGCCAAAGGCACGACGATGCAGCTCGTTGCTACCGGAGTCTTCAGCGACGGCACCGAGCAAACGTTGGACGCTTCTCTGACTTGGCAGTCCAACAAATCCTCGGTTGCCACAATTGACGCGCAGGGCAACGTGACCGGCGCCGACGAAGGCGTCGCCCTGGTCTCTGCGTCTTCTCAAGGGATCACCGGAAGCGCCTCGGTTACCGTCGGGCTGCCGACCTTACTCAGCATCGCCGTCTCTCCTTTTCAGTCGTCTTTGCCGCTTGGCGAATCCGAGCAACTCACCGCGACCGGCAGCTTCTCCGATGGAACCGTTCAAGATCTAACGCAATCCGCGACTTGGACTCCCGTTGCCCCCACCATCGCCAGCGCCAGCGCCCAAGGTTTAGTGACCGGCGTGAGTGAGGGCGTCACGCAGGTGTCTGCCGACTATCAGGGTGTGACCGGCAGCGCGTCGATCACAGTCGGAGTACCAGCATTACTCAGCATCACCTTGGGTCCAGACCAGTCTTCTTTGCCCCTCGGTGAATCCGAGCCGCTGACCGCGACCGGCAACTTCTCTTATGGAGCGCCTCAAAATCTCACTCAATCCGTGACCTGGACTTCCTCCGGTGCGGCAATCGCCGTGACTGCTCAGGGAACCGTAACTGCACAGAAACTGGGCGTCGCTCGCGTGTTTGCCGTCTATCAAGGAGTAACCGGCGCCGCCTCGGTCACCGTGGGACCACCGGCGCTGCTGAGTATCACAGTCAGTGCGAACCAGCTCTCTTTGCCCAAGGGCGAATCCGAGCCCTTCGCCGCCATCGGAAACCTTTCCAATGGAACCACCCAAAATCTAACGCAATCCGCATCGTGGAGTTCCTCCGTTTCGACCATCGCCAGTGTGGGCACGGGCGGCACCGTCGTTGCCAACGCAGTAGGAACCTCCACCATCAGTGCGACCTCTGCATCCGTCACCGGAGCCGCGAACCTGACCGTCACTCCTCCCGTGCCTATCGCCTTGAATATCAACCCGCCCACTTTGTCCATCGTTCTGGAGGGCAGCCGCCAGTTACAAGCGATCGCGACCATGAGCGATGGAACCACGCAAAATATGACCGGAACGGCGGCGTGGAGCTCGATCGAGCCCGCCATTGTCAGTGTCAGCCCGGGCGGACTCGTAACTGCCCAGCAGGTTGGCTCGGCGACCATCCTCGCCCAAAGCAACAACCTGTCGGCATCGGCGAGTCTCACCGTAATACCACTGATGGCCGTGAGTTACTTCAGCCTGATTGATTCCGTAAACGCCGGCGTTGACGGCACGTATCGGTTGATCAATCCGGGTCTTACGGCCGGCAATTCGTCGGCCGGCAGCCTGTGCGCGATGGTCTACGTTTTCGACCAGAATCAGGAAATGAACGAGTGCTGTGGATGCGCGATCTCCGACAGTGGCCTGCTGACTCTCTCCCTGCTCAACGATCTCACGGCGAACACTCTCACCGGGAACGCGCCTCGGGCGGGACAAATCAAGGTCGTGCCCTCCACTCCCGGGCCCAATCAACAATGCAACGCCGCTTCGCCATCTCCCAATGGAGTCGTCGTGGGATGGGGAACGAACGCTCAGAATCCCTCAACCGGCGCCTCTCCCATTACGGAAGAGGAGTTTAGTTTGGTCCCGCTGTACGGCGGCGAAGCGACCGTCATGGAGAACCTGTGCAGCTACATTCAGCAACTGGGCAGCGGCAGCGGCATCTGTACCTGCGGAACCGGCGGCTGATGCGCCCCGTTGATGCGCCCCGACGACGCGCCCAAGGTTTCTGTTCGTGGTTGCCGGGTGGTTTCAATCCCGCGCCTCCGCCACGCTTTCCGTGTGCTAAGGTACCAGCAGCGTGAACAGTCCGGTGCAAACTCCGTTTGACAGCGTGGAGAATGCCCAGCAATACGTGGGCCTTTTACTCGATGCGATCGCCGAAGCCAAGAGCGAGATCGCAACCGACCTCGTCGACGCCTCGCACTCCCAGTCGGAGCGCCGCTTGCAGGCTCTGCGCATCGTGGAATTCAAGCTGGACAAACTGGAACAACACCTGAAGACCAGCAGCCGCCTGCTCAACGACCTGCGCACCTTGCGCCGCCTTCTGCTGGACGAACGCGCCGAACCCGGACCCGAGAGCGGCCAAGATTCCGCCGGTTAGATCGGGGATTTCTTGCCCCGTAGCAAATAGGGAATTGTCATCCTGAGCGGAGCGAAGGATACGCTTTTTGCCGGCAGCAATCGCGCGCTTGACTCGCTTCCGTTCCGAGAGCCACCGCCAACCCCCGGCTTACGCCTTCAACTTTTCCGCAAATTTCGCTTCCAGCTTGGCCAGTTTCGGTGAAATCACAAACATGCAATACGGCTGGCGCGAATTTTCGTTGTAGTAATTCTGATGGTTGCCTTCGGCCGCGTGAAACTCCTCCGCCGGTTCAACCGCGGTCACGATCGGCTCCGGAAACACCTTCGCCGCCGTCATCTCCGCAATCACATCCTCGGCAATCCGTTGCTGCTCTTCATCGCTGTAGAAAATGACCGACCGATACTGCTCACCCGCATCATTGCCCTGCCGATTCAGCGTCGTGGGATCGTGCACCGTGAAGAATACGTCGAGCAGTTCACGATAGTTGATAAGGTCGGGATCGAAACTGACCCGCACCACTTCCACATGCCCCGTATCGCCGTTGCACACCTGTTTGTAGGTAGCTTGGTCCGCCCCTCCGCCCATGTACCCCGACTCGACGTGCGAGACGCCCGTCAACCGCTGAAAAACCGCCTCAATGCACCAGAAACATCCGCCGCCGAAAACCGCTGTTTGCTCTTTGGCCATGGTTTTTAGATGCGCTGGGGCGTGGGAAGTTCCGCGCCGTTTTCACCACGGAGACACGGAGTCACGGAGACACACAAAGAAAATTGTTTTTCTCCGTGCCTCTGTGCCTCCGTGGTAGGTGTTGCACGTTTTACACCGACACCGTAAACGACGTTTCCGTCCGCGTCACCGGACGATAAAGCGTGTCGCGCTCGATCGGCTCGCGCCCCGCTTCTTCGATCAGCCGCACCAGATCGTTCCGCCGCAGACCCTGCGGAGTCGTCGCTCCCGCATCGTGGTAAATCTTTTCTTCGACCACCGTGCCGTCGATATCGTCCGCTCCAAAGCGCAGCGAGATCTGCGCGATCTTCGGAGTCATCATCTGCCAGTAAGACTTGATGTGCGCGAAGTTATCCAGCACCAACCGGCTGACCGCAATCTGCTTGATGTCGTCCATTCCGGTGGTCGTAAAAAGATGCTGCAACGGCGTGTTCGCCGGATGAAACGCCAGCGGAATAAACGTCTGGAAGCCGCCAGTCTCATCCTGCAAGGCGCGCAGCTTGAGCAGATGATCGACGCGGTCCTCGTCGTTTTCGATGTGTCCGTAGAGCATCGTCGCATTCGATTTCAGCCCGATCTGGTGGGCCAGCCGCGCCGTATCCAGCCACTGATCGCCATCAATCTTGTGATCGCAGATGATGTGCCGCACCCGATCGGCAAAAATCTCCGCCCCGCCGCCCGGTAGCGAATCGACGCCCGCTTCTTTCATTTTTACGAGCGTCTCGCGAATCGTCAGCTTCGAACGCTTCGCCAGGTACGCGACTTCCACCATCGTGAAGGCCTTCATGTGGACGAGCGGAAAGCGCTCTTTCAATCCGGAAACAAGATCAAGAAAATATTGAAACGGCAAATCGGGATGCAGCCCGCCGACAATGTGAAACTCCGTGACCGCCTCGGTGTAGCCGGAGGATGCCGTTGCAAACGCTTCCTCCAGCGCCATCGTGTAAGCGCCCGGAGTATCTTTCTTCCTCCCAAACGCGCACAACCGGCAAGCCGCCACGCAAACATTCGTCGGATTGATATGCCGGTTGACGTTGAAGTAAGCCTTGTCCCCATGCATCCGCTCGCGCACCCAGTTGGCCAGCCATCCCACGGCCAGAATGTCGCTCGTCCCATAAAGCGCAAGCGCATCGCCCTCGTTCAAGCGTTCACCTGCGAGGACTTTGTCTTTGATCGGGACGAGGCGCGGGTCGTCGGTCTGAAATGGGTGTGAAACAGGCATCGCTATTGATGATACCGCAGGACGTGATGGAAGTCACAGCGGCTGAGGGTGGTTGAATTCGGACTATTGCTCTCAGCGGTATTGGTATCCGTGTGGGTGATACCCAGACCACCTGTGATCTGTGATCGCATAACGGGCGCGATCTTCCTCGTCATCTAACCGTTGTTCAATCTCGCTGGCCAGTGTCCCTTCAGACACGCGAAGCCCCTTCTCTTGTCGTGGCCGGTCGAGTGCTTCGTATAACCGCTCGCATCGTTGGCATAGATCCATGACGCAATTCTCTCCCCACCTCTGTGTCAACGCAAGACAAATTCAGCCGCTACTGAGTGGTCGGTAGCGGGCCAGTTTCGTTTTTCATAGGCGGCGGCGTATGATCCCGGTGGGTCAATCGCCTCGTTTCATGCGCTTCGTTCCGGCCACATTCGTCATACTCCTACTCCTGCTGCCCCTCGCCGTGGTCTGCGTCCAAGGGCAAGAATGGGACTGCCAAACTCCTGAGTGTGAGGGGCACAAGGCCGGTTACGACTGGGGTATGAGCCATGACGCGACGGAGCAAGAGTGTGAAACGGCTGGTGAGCACACAAACTCACCTTCATTTGCAGAAGGATGCAGGGTTGGCGTGCGAGTGAGGGAGCGGCTCGCAGCGCAACGGTTTGCCGAGGCACGTGAGCAGATCATCCCTTTGGTTCAGGGATACATGCTGGGGAAGCAACTGGCGAAAGAGCTACGAGTCCTCCCCGCTGAATGCGAGGAAGCGTACAAGTCGGTTGTGGAGGCTAAGGGTGAAAGCCTCGCCATTCCGTTTAGAACCGGCTGTCTGGAAGTGTCAAGGAAGCAGGCTAACAAAGTTGTCAAAGAGCGGGCGAAGGAAGCCTCGAAGCAAGCTAAGAGGCAAACGCCAGAGGAAAACAGAAGTGCATCGCACGTCCCAGCAGGTAGCGACAACCCCGTTGATCCACAAGTGATCGCAGACGCTATAGCAGGTGCGAAAGCAGGCGATGCTGCTGCACAATACAACCTTGGCTACGACTACTACCTTGGCCAAGGAGTACCGCAGGACTATGCGCTGGCAGCAGTTTGGTGGCGTAAAGCTGCTGAGCAAGGGAACTCAAGCGCACAAGGCAACCTTGGCTTGCTTTACTTCGAAGGCCAAGGTGTTCAGCAGGACTATATCCAAGCCGGGGCTTGGTATCGTAAGGCTGCGGAACAAGGAAATGCCGAAGCACAAAGCAACCTTGCTTCGCTTTACGTGAGCGGCAAAGGTGTGTCGCAGGACTCTCAACGGGCTGCACAGTGGTCGCTCAAATCAGCGAAGCAGAACAATGCTGTTGCGCAATGCACCCTTGGCACCCTCTACTACTTTGGGCAGGGTGTTCCGCAGAGCTATGCGGAAGCCTATTTTTGGCTGGACCTTTCCGTAGCCAAGATGAATGGATCCGACAAAGATAAGTGCGAAAAAACTCGCAATGACTCCGCCTCGCAGCTGGCACCCGCGGAGTTGTCAAAAGTGCAAGAAAAGGCAGCAAGATGGTTTACCGAGCATCGGGTGCTTCCGTAGGAGCGTGGCCCACTCTTTGCCCGGCTATTCAAGCTGCTCTACAGTCATGAAAAAGTCATAAGCCACGCCACTCCCTCCACCCGCAAGATTAGCCGAGTAAATGAGTGGGGTTCCAGCGTTAGCCCTCACAAGAAAAGTCGCACCGGGCAATGCTCCCGTCGCCACTGTCGGCACGCAAGTCTGAACACATGCGGGTGAACCCTGCCCACTGGCGGCTTGTAAGGCAAGGTTTATCGGGCCTTGATTTATGGAGCCGACTTGGTCGGGGGAGTTAGTCATGATCTGCGTTCCTCCGTCGTCAGTCCACTGAAAAGTGGTGACCACGACGGGGCAATCGGAGTCTTCGGGGTTGTTACACGAGGAGGACTTCGGGAATGGCTGAACCATGTAAACGGAAATCCGGTACAAGGTGCTCTTGGTTGGCGTGACCAGCGTGGTCGCTGGGATCGAGGCTGTCTGATTAGTCAGTGCTACCTTCGCAACGACCTTCGGCAGCGATGGTCTTACCGAGTCTGGAATAGCACCGCCCGCCCATGTGCCCAATGCCGCTATCAGTATGTACGAAATCGTCTTGTGCATAGACCTGTCCTTATCCTCTGAGTGTCGGGGTCTACCTCGGTTACCGATTAGGGGAAGGAAATTCGCGGCAATCGAGGACCACGGGAATTGTCCTCCCGATGCAGGCCAGCGGTCAATGACTGCGCCGCACAGCCGACACCGTCCAACTCAGTCCTTCCAGATCTTCTCGATTCACAGCATCGCCGTGGCAGCATACAATTATCATAGAATAGTCAGCGAGGACTCCATGCTCGACACCCGCGCAATCCACTCCTTGACCGATTTCCTGCGCAACCATAAAGCGCATGTCAAGAGTCTCAAAAAGACGAAAACTCCGGAAGTGCTGACCGTGAACGGCAAAGCCGAGGTCGTTGTCCAGGACGCGGCCAGCTACCAGCGAATGCAAGAGCGCTTGCACCACATGGAAACCCTTGCCGCAATACAGGAGGGAATGGCCAGCGCGGAACGCGGCGAACTGAAACCGGCCGCGCAAGTCTTGGACGAGATGCGCCAAAAAATCGACCGCGGCATCGACCAATTGGATCGCGGCCTCGGCGTCCCAGGCCCCGAGGCCAGAGCGCGCCTGCGGCAGCGGAAGAGCGTGAAGTAGCGATCAGCGGGTAGTGGGTCAGTATGATAGTGACCCACTACCGATCAGCGCTAGCAGTTGACAGCACGCGTTATAATAGGAATAGGCTACTGTCCTGCGCGACGGTAGGGGTAACTGGAGTCTAAGTTCTTTGAAATCTGGATTTTGAGAGACGGCCCGAATTGTAACTCATTGATTCCAAGGGGGCAGAAAGTAAGTATACCCCTAACCCATTTGTTTTGAATATTTTGAAAGTAACTCATTTAAAATGAATATTTTAGCTAAATATTGGGGGGGGGGGGGGGGGGGTAAAAAACCCCGACCGGTGAAGTTCAAGCGCGCCTCAGCAGCAGATCCCCCGCCACAAAGCAAAAGAACACCACCGAAATCACCCCGTTCATCGTGAAGAACGCAGCATTCAGCTTGCTAAGATCGTCGTGCCGCACCAGCGAGTGCTCATAAAGCAAAAGCGCAGCGACAGCAATCACTCCCACAACCGCGAGCTTACCTAACCCAAAAGTGACGACCAGCGCCACCAGCAGTCCAAGCATCACGATGTGAAACAAGCGAGCGATGACCAGCGCATTCTTGATTCCGAGATAGCGCGGCACGGAATGCAAGCCATGGCTGCGGTCGTAGTCATGATCCTGACAAGCGTAGATCACGTCGAATCCGCCAACCCAAAACGTGACTGCGGCAGTAAGCAGCAGAATTCGCGGATCGAGCGACCCGCGCACCGCAATCCACGCCGCCGCCGGAGCAATCCCCAGCGCGAATCCAAGAAACAGATGCGACCAGCGCGTGAATCGTTTGGTGTACGAATAGAAAAGAATCACCGTCAGTGCCACCGGCGAAAGCATCAGAGTCAAGCGGTTCAACTGTGAAGCGGCGAAAATAAAAATTCCGCAAGAGACCAGAACGAATGCAGTTACAAACGCTGGCGTCAGTTGTCCAACCGGCAAAGCGCGAGTCGCAGTGCGCGGATTAGCCGCGTCAATCGAGGCATCGGCCAGCCGATTGAACGCCATTGCCGCCGAGCGCGCCGAAACCATGGCCACAACGATCCAAGCCAGTTGCCGCCAAGCGGGCAAGCCTCCAGCGGCGAGCATGGCTCCGCAGAGCGCAAACGGAAGCGCAAAGATCGAGTGCTCCCACTTGATCATCTCCAGCGTGATCTTGAGATTTCGGAAAAGGCCCACGAGTTAATTGTAAAGCAGCAAGCGAACCCTAACCCGACGCTAGTACGGCCCGATGATCCCGCCAATAGCGCGTGCAGCACGCGGCGCTGGCCGCACTTTTTTCTCCTGCGCCTCGATCATGTCGAGATACTTGTACGCCGAACCGGTATTAAATAGCACGACTTTGTCTTCCGCGCCGAAGAACCCGCTGGCGCGCAACTTCCGATAAGCAACCAGCGATGCCGCTCCTTCAGGAGCAGCGAACACGCCCTCCACGCTGGCCCAATGTCGAGTGGCCGCAAGAATTTCTTCGTCCGTCGCCGCGACCGCAGTTCCGCCACTCTTCTTCAGAATGTCGAGAATCAGATAATCGCCATACGCCTTCGGCACCCGCAGTCCAGCGGCAAAAGTCGCGGCGTCTGGCCACATCTCAGAAGAACTCTTGCCAGCTTCCCATGCCTTCACAATCGGCGCGCAGCCAGCCGCCTGCACAGTAATCATCTTCGGGCGCTCACGCCCGATCCAGCCCAACTCCTCCATCTCATCAAATGCCTTCCACATTCCGATCATGCCCACGCCTCCGCCGGTCGGATAGACGATGCCTTGCGGAAGGCTCCAGCCGAGTTGTTCGGCAACCTCGTAACCCATCGTCTTCTTGCCCTCGACGCGGAACGGCTCCTTGAGCGTCGAGACATCGAACCATCCGTCGTTATTTCCAGAGGATCTGTCTTTGTGAATGCGTTCGGCCACCATGCGGCCACAATCGCTGATCAATCCCTCAACCAGCGTAAGGTGCGCGCCGTAGTAATCACATTCCATGCGATTCGCCAGAGGCACATCTTTCGGCATGAAGATGTGCGCCTCAATCCCCGCCGCCGCCGCGTAAGCCGCCAGCGCGCCACCGGCGTTTCCGGCGGAAGGAGCAGCCAGCTTCTTCAGTCCATAATGTCTTGCCATGGTCACAGCAGCCGACATGCCGCGAGCTTTGAACGATCCGGTTGGATTCAAGCCTTCGTCTTTGATATAGACGCTCGGATATTCGCGGCTGGCGAGCATGGGCGTAAATCCCTCACCAAGCGTGACAGGCGAAGTGTCTGGGAGAACTTCGGCATAGCGCCACATGCTGGCCACGCGACCGGATAAATCCTCACGCCGCAGCTTCCCCTTTAGGCTGGCGAGATCGTAGCGGACGTACAGCACTCCGCCATCCTTTGGGCAGATATTCTGCGGCCGGTCGGCGGAGAGATGTTCTCCGCAGCGCGTGCATTCGAGGTAGGAGATTTGCATCGAGGAAAGGATAGCACCTGGGCTGTTAGCGACGACGTGGGTCCAGCCTTAGCGTGTGAGTTGAGCTCATCGCCCGCGTCAACTAAGCTAGAAATGCACCAACTTCATTGGACAGATGAATACCGTAGCCGACAATGCGGAAATCGCCGGTTGCTTCGCCGTAGTCGCGAACCGATTTTGTTCGGTGGTAGATTCTGCATCGAGCATAGAGAACTGACCTTCTCCTGCAGATTTACCGGATACTCCCGAAACTGATCGACGAAGCTATCAGCCTGCCCGATGTGAGACTAAGCGACGGCGACGATCCGGCCGAAGGTTTCACGCCAGCTGCGCGTGCTGAACTCGCGGAGGCCCAAGATTGGTACGAGGGCCGGCATCGCGGTCTTGGGAGTCAATTACTTGCATCGCTACGGGCGTCGTCGCTCTAACTCAGCGCGCAACTGTTCCCAGGTGACGGATTGGGTTCGATCCTGATCGAGACTGGACAGCCGCCGCGCCAGTTCGACTTGTTGTGCTTCCGGTAGCGGAACTTCAGCATCGTGCAAACTGTCCCAAAGCTGGCCGATCAGGGCAAGACGCTCCTCGGGGCTAAGCCGCGCGAGTTCGTCAGAATTGAGACTTCCCATACCTTTAAACTACCTCTTTCCGATGCGCCAAACAACCCCGAGGCGAACACGCGATCTCGCCGTCGCTGTACCCGGCCCGATCCCTTTCCACCCCATTTCTCAGTACTTTCGTAACTCTCCTTTGGGTAGTTAGAGGCGGTATCCTAGCTGTGATTCTCCCCCTGTTTTTAGCCGAATTCATACTCAGGGCGTTCTGCGGCTTGCCACCGCGAGGCGATGGTTAATGACGACGTTGTTTGGCCGTTTCGAAATTCAGAGTGAGCTTTCCAAGTCCGAAACCGCCTTGATTTACAAGGCGATGGACCTGAAGGCGAACCAGGTCGTGGCGCTCAAGACGCAAAGTCTGGAGCCGCTCGGCGAGCGCGCTGACGCGTTCGTGGACACGCTGCTGGCCGAAGGCGAGAGCACGCGCGATCTGGTCAGCCAGAACATCGTGGCTCTTTATGGAGCGGGCGAGGTCGACGGGCAGTTCTGCGCGGCGATGGAGTATATCCAAGGCAACAGCATCGCCACCATGTTGGAGCGCAACGAAGGTTTCTCCATCTGGGATCTGCTCGACATCACGCGCCAGGTTTGCGCCGGACTGGAACACGCCGCCGCGAAAGGTGTGACGCATTGTTCGCTGGAGCCGGCCAAGATCATGGTGCAGTGGGATGGCCTGGTCAAGATCCTCGGCTATGGCATCTCCAACATGAGTCTGATTGCAGCGGAGTCGGGCAAGGGCCTGGGCCCTCTGTTGAGCTACTGCTCGCCGGAGCAGATTCGCGGGGAAGCGGTCGACCCGCGGTCGAATCTGTTCACCCTGGGCGCGATCCTCTATGAGATGGCGGTGGGCCGCAAGGCTTTCGAGGGCGCGGATCCCGTGGCGCTGGTCAACCAGATTGAACTTGAGATGCCGGCAAAGCCGTTGTCGGTGAACGCGAAGATTCATCCGTTGTTGAGCGAGCTGATCATGAAAGCGCTCGCGAAAGATCCAGCGGAGCGGTACCAGAGCTCGCGCGAACTGCTGGAGGATCTTGAGCAATGCAAGGAAAGCGGCAAGAAAGCTGCCGCTGCCGACACTAAGAAGCCAGCTTTGGCGACGAGTGCCGCCGTGAGTTCCGCGCGCGCGGCTGCATCCAGCAAGTTCGTCTCTTCAGGCGCAAGCGCAGCCGCTCCTGTGCCGTCCGATCGGCCTGCCGTCGGGAACAAAGCTTCTGCGGCGGTTGCGGGCGCCGCGAATGGAGCCGGCGTTTCCGCGGCCCCAAATGTCAGTGGTTCGGATGCGCGCTCGAACCACAACTCGAACACGGGTGCGCGACTCATCAGCGATTTTGAGGTGAATGCTAGCGAAACCCAAGCTCCACGCGGCCCGGTTTTATCGGCGTCGCCGGCCGAACTGGGAACAGTCCGGCCAACGCCCCGCGTCGCCGCCGATCCGGTCATGTCGGGGGCAGCGGCGGCCTCATCTGGAACCAGATTTTCCGACCTGGCCGAGATGCCTCCGCTCAAGGAACCGGTGTTTGCGCCGTCCGTCCCCGAGTCCGTTGATCCGCCTACGGTGGTGCAGGTCTTTCCCCGGAGATCGGCGGAGAACGAAGACAAGGCAAGAATCCAGCCGCGCGAAATCGCGGAGAGAGCATTCCAGCAAATCGCCACCGTCCCGCCACGGCTGATTCTTTTTTCGGTTCTTGGAGCGATGGGGCTGATCCTGCTTATCGCGATCGCTGTGCTGCTTCACGTTCGTTCAGAAGACGATGGCGCGACCGCGGCTCCGAAGAAGATTACGGCCGCAGGGCCCGATTCGACTCCAGGTCCAAAACCGCCCATTGCTCATACTCTGGCGCCGCCAAGAAAGCCAGCTCCGCAGGTCGCAGAAGCGCAATCCAGGCTGGCGGCACGCCCCGCCGAAAAGCGCAAGTCAAAGAACGCCCCACGGGAGCCAGTTCCCGCGCCGGCGCCAGTCGTGATTCTGGGCGCGGCGATGATCGACTCCAGCCCGCAAGGCGCATCGTTTCAGGTCGACGGGAAAAATGATCCCTCGTGGGTTACGCCGTTCAATGTGACGGGTTTAACTCCCGGCAAGCACATCATATCGGTGAGCAAGCCCGGCTATTCTTCGGACGTACATTCGGTCGATGTCGCCTCCGGCAACAAGTCGTCTCTAATGCTGCATTTGTCGCCGGTCAATGCGCTGATGGTGGTGAACAGCACACCCGTCGGCGCCGAAGTCATCCTCGACGGCAAGCCCACGGGGCGAGTAACCCCGGCGCAGTTCGCCGTGGAAAAAGGAAGTCACACCGTTCTGCTGCGCAAGCGCGGATATCTCGACGAAGCCACGCTGGCCGATCTCGCACCCGCTCAGAATTTCCAGTACGCACCCGCACTCCGAGCTCTGGGAAACACCGAGGACATGCGGCCCCTCGGCCGATTCAACAAGCTGTTCGGCCGCGGCGGAGAGAGTGCGGCCGACCTGGGTTCCATCGTAGTTCGCACCGTACCGAAAGGCGCACAAGTCGCCATCAACCAGCAGGTTCTGGAGAGGACGTCGCCCGTTGGCGTTGCTCTCGGACCGGGTAACTACATCGTGGATATCACCCTGACCGGGTTCAAGCCCGTTCACAAAGTTGTGAGCATCGACAAAGGCAACCGGGCTGCAATCGACGAGATCCTGGAGCGGCAATAGCCGCGCGGCATCGATGCCTCTCAGGCACGGCTGGCGAGAATATTCTCTTCGCCCAGCGCTCTCAATTCAACGGCAACGCCCTCCAAGCCACAGTCTGGAACTAATTGTCACTTAAAGACGTGATCTGGATCATAGGCAGACCTCGCCAATGTATGCAGACTGGTTCTAAGACAGGAAGGGGTGACATGGTGTCGTCGCAGCCTCCGCCGAGTAAGTTGAGCCCTGATCTACTCAAGGCCCTGCACGGAATCCGGCCGGTGCATCGGTTCCAGAAAGGCGTGCCGCTGTTCCATGAGGGTTCAGCGCCAACCGGCGTTTACCTGTTGGAGAGCGGCGAAGTGCGCCTGCTGCTGGCGACCGGTGCCAGCCAAAAACAGCTTCTGGAGGTCGCCACTCCGGGCACGATGCTCGGACTGAGTGAGAGCATGAGCGGTGAAAAGTACCGGGCCACCGCCGAAGCCGGCGACCAGACCACGGCAATTTTCATACCGCGCGAAGAGTTTCTGGCATTCTTGCGTGAGCACGGCGATTTCTGTGTGCAGGTCGTGCGGCTGTTAAGCGAAGACTTACACGCACTCTACGACAAGTTCCGCAGCATCACAGCCCATCCGGGACGTCCACGGCAACGGCCCCTGGACGAGCAGTTGAACTAGCGATCCGCCGCCAGCCATCGGTTTTCCGCCGTTGCACCATTCCTGAACGATTCGCAAGCGACCCGCTAGTCTCGGGAGACTTGTGGGCGCATTCCTGGAGAGTCCAAGATCCGACAGCTGAAACCTGGCGGCTGGCGGCTAGTTCGCTCTGAATTTGACGGTAATCTCGGTCTTGACTTCGACGGGCTGGCCATCGAGGTAGTAGGGCTTGTATCGCCATTGGCGGACGGCTTCCACCGCCGCTTGGGCAAGAGCGCGATCCCCGCGCAACACTTTGGGATTGCTGACGACGCCCTCTTTATTAATGGTGGCTTCGATCTGGACTGCGCCCTGGATATGAGCTGCGAACGCGCTTTGTGGGTACTTTGGCTGTACCCGCTTGATCAGAAGCCCTTCCGAGACACCTTGGGAAAGTTTCACCGTCGAAATGGATAGCGCGGGAAGACTGGAGGGCGCCGAAGACACCGCGCCGCTCAAGGTGTTTGCGTTTTCGTTTGCACCGGCCAACAGGCCGGAAAGCGGTGGCGCCGGCTCGTCGGCTTGCGCCTGCGTTTTGTTTTCTGCAGCTTCCGATTTCACGCGCAAGGGAGCCGAATCCGGCTTCTTGCTTTCCAGTTCACGATCTACGCCAGCCTCTGCAGTCGGCAAACTGCCCGAAGCGGTCGTCTTGCCGGTCAATTGTCCAGTCGCGGTTTTGGAAGGCGAGGTTTGGCCGCCGCCGGGCGTGCTTCGCGCAGGCGCCGCAACCGGGGAAGATTGTGGCCGTAGGACTGAAGCGGGGTTCGCTAAGTCTGGCGACGTGCTTGCGATGTGCGGAACTGCGGTGGCGCTTGATTTGCCGAGCATCCCGTATACAAGGTACCCGAGCGCCGCCAGCGCTAGAATAATGGCCGCTACAATCAGCGTTTTCTTGTTGACGCCCGAACCGCCGGAATTCCGCTCACTCAACCCTCCAAACGACGGTGCATGGCCAGTTGGAACCGAACTGAGCACCGGAGTTGGAGCGAGGTCAAGAAGTGAATCGGTGCGAGAGGAATCGGCATGCTCCGTTTCGAGAATGTCGTCGGTTTCCGGTATCACAACCGGCGCCTCTTTGGCCGGAGCCGGGGCTGCGGCCGATCCCGCGATCGAAGAAAAGGCGGGAGCGGCATTTTGCGCTGGTTCCGAGACGGATGCCGCAGGATTGATTCCCGCCTTGTATTGGACCGCGTTCTTGATTCCGTGACTTTCGACTGCGCGGTCAACGACGCCCGCGGAAGAGGGCGGCTGCGCTTCTACCTTCCCTTCCGGCGCGATCGTAATCAAGTCCGGCGTAGCGGCCGTCGGAGTAACCGTCGTCTGGTCTGCGATTGCCCTCTGCGCGTTCGTTGCAAAAGAGTCCCTTGCAGTCTCCGCTGGCTGTCCTTCCAGAGTTATCGCGGGTAGCGGAGTTTTAGAGTCAGGAGCCTCCGAACGACGTAAAGAAGAGGCCGTCGCGGCTGCGTTCCCTCCGGCTGGCTGGAACGAACTGCCCCCGAACATAGGAGTCGAACTCACGGGTGTTGTGGGCGCGGCCGTTCTGGTCGCGCCGGCGGCCTCCGACGTTTTTCGCAGGAGTCCTCGCGCCACCCGAATCGTTCCCTTGGCTTGCTCGACGTTGATCGGTTTGGTGAGCACAAGGTTGGCGCCAATGCGGTAGGCCTTGGCGACTCCCGCTTGCCCTTCCACTAATGCGATGGCCAGAGTGCTGTGATTGGAGGTGGAATTCCTTGCGCTCTTGAACAGCAGGGAAGCGTTCTGTTCGTTCTCGCTGTCGACCACGATCGCGTCGTAATGTTGCGCCATCAGCTTTTTGACGGCTGCGAACGGCTCGTGCACGGGCTCTACGGTAAAGTCCAGGTCCCCGAACACTTGACCTACGACTTTTAACAGCTTTTCATCGGAACAGAAAAGTAAAGCTTGGTAGCCCATGATAAGCCCATCGTAGGGAATGCGCTGGTTACCGGCAAGTTACGTGAGTCATGGAGTGGTTCGGCCGTTTGGTCGCGAGTTGCGCCCACTTTTGCCGAATTGCTGGATAGCGGGGGGTTGTTTATGGTCGCTGAAAATCTACGATCACGACCGTCTGAAAGGGCTGGGCCTTTTCGTCGCGCAAAAAAGGCTGATACCGCCACTGCTTTACGGCTTGGATGGCAGCGGTTGCCAGGGTCGTGTTTCCCTCGACCACGCGCAGATCTTTCACCTTGCCGTTCTCATCCACCACGGCCTTCAGGACGACCGTTCCTTCCGCGCCTTCCGCGCGCGCCTCGGCAGGATATCTTGGGGCAATGCTGTAAGTCAGTCGTTTTTCCGCACCCTTGGATGACAGAACAATCACGCCATTCTCCGTGGGCAGAGGTGTGTCGGAGGGAGCCGTCGCGCCAGTATCTTTCTTTGTGACGCTGGTCTTACTGACGTTGGCTTTACCGACGCTCGGCTTACTGGCGCTTGGTTTCACTACCTCGGGCTGTTTGACAACGGGTGCGGCGGCGGGCGTGTTCCCGTTCCCCGAAGCAGGCGGAGCAACAACTTTGCCTGGCGTCGCGGGCAGCGCCGCTGCAGCGGCGGAGGGCGGCGTGATCCCGGCTGCGGAACCATTACCTGCGCCAGTTGGCGAAGCGGGCACTGCATTCTTTGCGGAATCCCCGGTCGGGTTCGTCGATTGCGTCGGATTCGCGTTAGTGGTCGAGGCGGGTGCCGGTGCGGGCGCGGCGACCTGGACCGGAACCGGGCGGGCCGTTGGTTTTGCGGGCGTCGGCTTCGAAGCCGGCGGTAGCGCCATCCCCACCAGCGTCAGCACGCGATCAATCTGCGGTTGCACCGCGGCCCGAAATCCGGGCTGATACAGCCATGCGCCATAAAATCCGCCACCGGCCATAACAAGCGCTAGTAATGCGACCTGCGCGCCGCTCGCTTGCTGTGGACGTGGTTGATGCGACGGTACGAAAGCGGCGCTGGATTTTGCCGCCGGTTGCGCGAGCTTTGCCTTGGCCGGCTCTAAGATTTTCTGCTGTGTCTCCGACGGTTCCGCTTCCACTTCCACTTCCGCTGTCTTCGGTTCGGCTAGCACTGGATCTTCTGACAACGTCGATGTCCCAGATGTCCCAAAGGATGCCGACGCATTTTCCGAACTCGGCGTCGCTGGCGCCGCATCGATTTCTTCGGCTTCCTCCACAGCGGAATGCATCGTCGTAGTGACGGCCGGCGCGGAGCCTTGCGAAGAAGCCGCCGCCGCTGCCATCGCGCGCACTTCCGTGTTAACCACGCTGGCTTCGACGGCGCTCACTGCACTCGCTGGCTGCACGGAAACGCTCTCGTATGCCGGGGCGTCTCTTCGCACCCGGCTGACGGCGGTGCGGATCGTACTTCGGGCCTGGTCTTTCGCAACCGGCTTGGTCAGGATCAGTTCCGCACCCAGGCGAAAGGCAGTGGGCAGCCCCACACGGCCATCGACAATGGCGATGGGCACAGGGTTGTGGCCGTTGTTTCCTTTACGGCAAACGTCAAAGATCAGCTTGGCCGCCGGCAGATTTTCGCAATCGACCAAAACCAGGTCGAAGCTTTGCGCATTGAGCATTTGGGCCGCGGAGACTCCGTCCAGCGGCCGCTCGCAGGTCACTGACATCTCTTCTAATACGCCAGTAATTGCGGCGACAGCTTGGTCGTCCGGCGATAACAGCAGAGCATGAGGCATAGCCTAAATGCTAGAAACCGGCGTCGAAAGCCGCAAGTTACCGGAGTAAGGGGACCGCTCTCAACCCAGCTGTGATTTTCCGCCGACGGCCGATTCCGGCGGAGGATAGGCAATCGAGTCGCGAAAGGTCGACTTGTCTTCAGCCGCAAAGTCCGGGAAGGGCAGTTTGTGTTGGTCGCGCCATTGCTGCACCTGTTGTTCGGCGGCTGCGGTTTTCTCCTTGTCGAGACCGGAATCGCGCGAAAAATACAAGGTCTGCGACGGGAAAGCGAAACCGGTGCCCGATTTTTCGACGATCCCCATGATCCGCAGCAAGAGGTCTTCGCGAATCGCAATGAACTCGTTGGAGTCGCGAGTCAGCACGTAGGCCGCGATCTCAAGGCGCAACGCGCTGCTATCGAAATTGGCGAAGCGTATGCCCGCGCTGTTACTTTCGACTTTCGGGTGTTCGTACAACATCCGCCGAATCTCCGCCAGCAGATAGCGCAATTGGTCCGCCGTGGTCTCATATCGGATCGCGAGCGCGGGACTAAACTGAATCTTGTCGCGCCGCGTAAAATTCTCGATGCTCATGGTGGCGAGCGTGCCATTCGGGATGGAAAGCTCGGTGCGCGCGTCGGTGCGCACTCGTGTAGACCGCAGGCTGATGTCTTCCACCGTTCCGGAGCGGTCGCCGAAGCGGCAGTAATCGCCGACGCGAATCACTTCGTCGGCTAGAACGGAAATTCCGCCGAAAAGATTCTCGAGCGTCTTCTGCGCGGCGAAAGCGATGGCAATGCCGCCGATGCCCAGGCCGGCGAGCACCGTGGTCAGGTTGAAGCCCAGAACCGCGAGGATGGCCAGGATCGCGGCGATTACCACCAGCGCCGCGAGCAGCCGTTCCGCCAATACCATCAGGGTTCCCGTTCCGACGCGGCCCACGCTGATGGCATGGAGGCGCAGGCGCTGCATGATCAGGCTGGTCACGCGCAGCAGAAACCAGAAAAAGCCAATGCTGATGAGAATGCCGATGGTCCGGTAGTAATAAAGACGCGGCAGCAGCGGCAGTCCAATGTAGTGAACTATGATGCGGTGAGCCAGCGCGCTGAAGAACACCAGCAGCGGCTTGGACATGCGGCTGTAGGAATGCAGGTTGGGACGATTTCTGAACTTAAGCCAAAGCCGCCGCGGAATCGCCAGCAGCAAAACCACCGCCCAGCCGATCGCCAGCGCCGCGGGAATCGCCGCCAGCAGCGCCAGCCACTGCCAGAGCGGCATCCCAAGAAACACATTTCGCACCAGGCTTTGCGGCAGTTTGTTTTCCACCTGGTGCGCTTCGACGTTGTCGTACAACTCCGAAACTTTGCTAAGCGTCTCCGATGAGAACAGCCAGATTTTCCCCGCGCTCGGATCGGTGACCCGCACCAGCATGACGGGAACGTCCTGGTCGCCGTTGGAAAACAATCCGATCGTTTGCTGATCGGCGACGCCGTTTTCCAGATTGCCCTCGGGACGCGTGCTGATCCGTCGCAAGCTGCCCACAAAAGCGCTGTCCATCAGCACTTTCAGCTTGCCCGCCATGTCAGGGCCCTGCGACTGGCGGCGCGCGGCGCTCATTTGCAGGTAATCGGCGGCGGCCTTTTCATTTCCGTCTTGCGCGGCTTGCAGGAATCCCAGCACGGTTCCGGATGGCGTATCGCGCCCCAGCGGATCGGCGGACGCGACAATGGGCGCGGCAGTTTGCGTCGCGCCCTTCAATAGGCTCGTCACCGACTGGGCCATGAGGCCCGGGAAGGAAAGGGAAACGACGAGAACCAACAGCGCCAATTTTTTCATTGAAGTATTAATAGTCGCATGTGTAGGACCGGGCGCGCTCGCGAGTCTGCCCTGAGCGAAGTCGAAGGGTCCAGCCGAGCGAGTTCGGCATCTGCCTTTATTTCTTCGGACGATAAATGTCGGTGGCCTGCCCGTAGAAAATTTCCGCCGCTTCCATCATGGTTTCCGACAGCGTTGGATGCGGATGGATGGTCATGCCGACATCGGCCGCCAGCGCGCACATTTCGATCGCCAGCACCCCTTCGGCAATCAGTTCGCCCGCACCCAGGCCCACGATACCGACGCCGAGCACGCGCTCCGTCTTCGGATCGATGAGCAGCTTGGTGAGACCTTCGGGCCGGTCGAGCGTGATGGCGCGCCCCGAGGCCGCCCACGGAAACTTGGCGACCGTGATCTCGCGTCCCTGCTCTTTAGCCTGCGTTTCGGTGAGCCCAGCCCACGCGATTTCCGGATCGGTGAATACGACCGCGGGAATTGCGTTTGGTTCGAAAGCGACTTTGTGTCCGGCGATGGCTTCCACGGCGCACCGGCCTTCGTGCATGGCCTTGTGCGCCAGCATCGGTTCACCCGCTACATCGCCGATGGCGTAGACCGTAGGCTCGGCGGTCTGCCGCTGCTCGTTAATTTCGATAAATCCCTTGGCGTTCACTTTAACTTTCGTTTTGTCGAGTCCGGGGATCTCGGAATTCGGGCGCCGCCCAACCGACATCAGCACGCGGTCGAATACTTGCTCTTTCTCCTTTACGTTTGGACCGTCGAGCGTCACGCGAATGCCGGTCTTTTCGTCCTTGAGCGATTTGACTGTGGTATTCAACAGGATGGCGGAGAAGAGTTTTTCCAGACGCTTGTGCAGAGGCAACACGAGATCGCGGTCGGCGCCGGGCAGCAGGCCCGACAGCATTTCGACGACGGTGACCTTTGTGCCGAGCGTGGCGTACACCGATCCCAGTTCCAATCCGATGTAGCCGCCGCCAATGACGAGCAGCGTTTTCGGGATGTCGGGCAGATCGAGCGCGCCCGTCGAATCCATGAGGCGCGGACTGTCGAGCTTGAGGCTGGGCACAACCGTCGGACGCGATCCGGTGGCGATGACGATGCGGTCGAACGTGAGCGTCTCTTCGCCACCGGCCGCAGTCTTCGTTACTTTTAACGTGGTGGCGTTCACGAACGCGGCTCTGCCCGACACGAACGTGACCGAGCGCTGCTTGGATAACTGCCCCAGTCCGCCGGTCAGCTTCTTGACGATGCTCGCCTTCCATTCGCGCAGCTTGTTGAGGTCAACCTTGGGCTCACCGAATTCGATGCCCCAGTTCTTTGCCTGCTCGGCTTCTTCGAGCAGCTTGGCCACGTGCAGCAGGGCCTTGGACGGGATGCAGCCGCGATACAGGCAGACGCCGCCGGGGTTCGCTTCCGGATCGATCAGCGTAACTTTCATGCCCAGGTCGGCCGCTAGAAATGCGGCGGCGTATCCGCCGGGACCACCACCAATTACCGCTACACGGAGATTCGAAGTGTTTGCCATTTTTCTTTATCTATCCTCGAAATTCGCAAAGCCTCTTACCGCAGAGACGCCGAGGCTGCGGAGAAAAACAAGAGCAAAAAGAAAACTCGGCGCTCTCCGCGTCTCGGCGGTGAAAAGCCCTTATCCCTGCACCGACAGCAAGAACGGCTGCTCAAACGCCTCCGCGATCCACCGCAGAAAGCGCGCGGCATCCGCGCCATCGATCAACCGGTGATCGTACGAGAGCGACAGCGGAAGAATCAAGCGCGGCTCGAATTTGTTGTTCACCCACTCCGGCTCCATCCGCGAACGCGAAAGGCCCAGAATCGCGACTTCGGGATGATTCACGATGGGCGAGAACCCGGTGCCGCCGATCCCGCCCAAATTGGTGATGGTGAAAGTCCCGCCCTCCATCTCCTCGGGAGTGAGCTTGCGGTCGCGCGCCTTCTTCGACAGCTGCGTCATCTCCGCCGCCAGCTCGACGATGTTTTTCTTGTCCACGTCGCGAATCACCGGCACCAGCAGTCCACGATCCGTGTCCACGGCAACGCCGATGTTGATGTACTGCTTGTAGATGATCTCTTCCTTCCCCATATCAATCGAAGCGTTGAACTGGGGAAAGACTTTCAGCGCAGAAGCGCACACTTTCAGCGCGATCGCCGTCACCGTCATCTTGCCGCCAGCTTCCTCGGCTCGAGGCGCGAATTTGGCGCGCAACTGTTCCAGTTCCGTGATGTCGGCGCGATCCTGCTGCGTAACGTGCGGAATCGTGTTCCACGCCTGCCGAAGATGCTCGGCGGTTTTGCGGCGCACTCCGCGCATCGAGACGCGTTCGGTCTTGCCCCACTTGGCGAAGTCGGGCAGTTCGGGCTCGACGAAAATTCCGCGCGGAGTTTGTGCCGCCGCGGCTGCCTGCATCAGCGCACTCTTGGCGTACTGCTTCACGTCGTCTTCGCTGATTCGCCCGCCCGGTCCGCTCCCAACCACGCTGCGAATATTCACTCCGATTTCACGCGCCAGGCGACGAACGTGCGGCGCCGCCGGAATAGGATCGCGGTCCGTGCCCGCAACCTTGCCCAGTTGCACCGGCATGCTGAACGCTACCGAAGCGGCCTGCGGCCGATCCGGCGGCAGCGCTTGTTCTTCCGTTTTGCCCTCGGCCCGCATCGCCAACTGAAACGCGAGCCGCGCCCCTTGCTGCCCCGACATGTGTTCGACCGGTTCGTGCTTGCGCGGTTCGTCCGCCGGAGCGGCCGCGCCGCCCTCGATCGTAAAGATGACCTCGCCAACTTTGACCTTCTGCCCTTCTTTGACCTTGATCTCGAGCACGACGCCGCCGATCGAAGAAGGCACTTCGATCACGGCCTTGTCGGTTTCGAGTTCCATCACGGGCTGGCCTTCGGCGATGCTAGCGCCGGGCTTGATCATCAAGCGCACTAGGTCGCCGCTCGCGATATTCTCGCCCAGTTCGGGCAGCTTAAATTCCGTTGCCATTCGTTTTTTTCTTACCTCAAACTCGTGAACCACAACTCCACATTGTCATCCTGAGCGAAGCGAAGGACCTGCTTCTTGCCAGCCTCGCGTGACTACAGGTCCTTCGCTTCGCTCAGGATGACAATCCAATTTAGCTGGTTGCCGGATTGCGTTTCTCCGGATCGATGCCGAGATCGCGAATCGCTCTCTCCAGCACTTTCGCACTCACAGCTTCTGCGCCGTCCTTCTTGTCGCCGGATTTTTCCCCAGCCAGCGCGTGCAGCGTGGCGAGCACAATATGCTTGGCGTCCACTTCAAAAAAATCCCGCAGCGATGCGCGATTCTCGCTGCGCCCGAACCCGTCCGTGCCCAGCGACACCAGTTTGCCCGGAATCCACTGCGCGATACTCTCCGGCAGCACTTTCATGTAATCCGATGCCGCAATAAACGGCCCCGATGCGCCCTTCAGCGTCTTAGTCACGTACGGCACTTTTGCCGCCTGCGTAGGGTGCAGCATGTTCCAGCGCGCGGAGTCGTTCGCGTCGCGATAGAGCTCCTTGTAACTGGTCACGCTCCACACGTCCGCCGCAACGCCGTAATCCTTCTCCAGAATCGCCTGCGCCTTGAGCACCTCAAACATGATCGCGCCGCTGCCCAGCAACTGCGCCCGCAGCTTCGCGTTTTTCTTTTCGGAAGCGTGATAACGATAGAGGCCTTTAAGAATGCCCTCGCGGATGCCCGGCTGGCTTGGCATCTCAGGCATAGGCAGCGGCTCATTGCCAACCGTCAAGTAATAGAAGATGGATTCGCCCTCGACATACATGCGCTTGATGCCGTCCTGAATGATGACGGCGATTTCATACGCAAACGCCGGATCATACGCCAGCAGATTCGGCACCGGAAGCGCCAGCACATGGCTGTGTCCGTCCTGATGCTGCAAGCCTTCGCCCGCCAGCGTCGTTCTTCCCGCCGTGCCTCCGATGAGGAAGCCACGGCAGCGCATGTCGGCCGCCGCCCAGATCAGGTCGCCAATCCGCTGCAATCCAAACATCGAGTAATAAATAAAGAATGGAATCGTATTGATGCCGTGATTGGCATACGCCGTACCGGCGGCGATGAACGAACACATCGATCCCGCTTCCGTGATCCCTTCCTCCAGAATCTGCCCGTCCTTAGCCTCCTTGTAATAAAGGAGCGTATCCATATCGACCGGCTCATACAGTTGCCCGACACTCGAATAGATGCCGACCTGCCGGAACAGCGCCTCCATCCCGAACGTTCGCGCCTCATCCGGAACCACCG
>Ga0302320_10002243_pt1 | contig 45923 bp, 41 predicted proteins | sample Bog_T0_3_FD_202130 | JGI IMG/M metagenome (GOLD analysis project Ga0302320, IMG submission 202130) | Peat permafrost microbial communities from Stordalen Mire near Abisko, Sweden - Bog_T0_3 | ecosystem: Environmental > Terrestrial > Soil > Wetlands > Peat | place: Sweden: Abisko, Stordalen Mire...
GTGAACCTGGCTCGACGTCAGGTGCGAAACGGTGGCGCCGACTAAGCGAGCTCGCTCAACACTTCAGCGATTTGCACGGCGTTGAGTGCGGCACCTTTTCGCAAGTTGTCATTGGACACAAAGAACGACAGACCGTTTTCCACGGACTCTGCGAGTCGGATTCGTCCCACGTAACTGGGATCGTGACCAGCCGCGAGCAGCGGGGTGGGGATAACCGTTACGACGACGCCCGTGGCGTCACCGAGTAACTTCGTGGCTTCATCAACTGACACTTCGCGCTCGAACGAAGCGGTGATCGCCATGGAGTGACCCGTAAAAACCGGCACGCGTACGCAGGTCGTCGACACACGAAGGTGAGGAATCTCCAAGATCTTCTTGCTCTCGTCGCGGAATTTCTGTTCTTCGTTGGTCTCAAAGCTGCCGTCGTCCACCACGTGACCAGCGACCGGTATCACGTTGTGGGCAATGGGAGCAGGAAACTTCACCGGCGCGGGTCCCTGCAAGGCGCTGCCGTCAAAGGTCAAGACACGAACGTTGTACTGCATGGACGATTCCAACTGCGTTGCCAACTCTTCGACACCTTCACGTCCTGAGCCACTCACCGCTTGGTACGTCGAAACCGTCAATGAGCGAAGACCGGCGGCCAGGTGCAACGGCTTTAACACCGGCATGGCTGCCATGGTCGTGCAGTTGGGATTAGCGACAATGCCCTTTGGCAGCGAGCGAAGCGTGTGCGCGTTTACTTCGGCAACAACCAAAGGGACGTCCTTATCCATGCGCCACGCCGACGAATTGTCAACCACGGTGGCTCCTGCGGCCACAATCCTCGGCGCGAGCTCGCGCGACGAGGTTGCTCCCGAGGACATCAGCGCAATATCAATGCCGGAGAAATTTGCCCGTTCGGCGTCTTCAACGATAATGGATTCGCCAGCCCAGTCAAGAAACGTCCCGGCTGAACGCGACGAACCAAAAAAACGAATGTCGCCCACCGGGAAATTTCGCTCGCGCAGTATCGATCGCATGACCGTACCGACCTGGCCTCCAGCCCCGACAACCGCGATATTCATTTCGACAGTCTAGGACGCGATGACGTCGAGTCCAAAGGCAGTGTGCAACACACGCACCGCTTCGTTCACTCGGTCCGCGCGCACGACGCAAGAAATTCGAATGGAACTCGTCGAGATCATCTCAATGTTGATGTTGTGATCGGCCAACGTTTCAAACATCTTTGCGGTGATGCCAACGTTCGACTTCATACCCGCCCCCACGATGGTGACGCGTCCCACGTTGTCGTCGGTCGTGACGCTCGTCGCTCCCAAATCACCACGCACTTTGTCGCAGGTTTCTCGGGCGGCTTCGAGGTCGTCCTTAGGCACCGTGAACGAAATGTCCGTCGTGACGTTGTCGTTCGTGTTCTGCACAATCATGTCGAGGTTGATACCGCGGTTTGCGAGTTCGCGAAAGAGTTTCGCGGCGACGCCGGGTCGATCGGGCACGCCCGCCACGGTGATCTTGGCTTCGGACGTATCGTCCGTCACTGCTGAAACAACGGCTTCTTCCATTGAAATGTCCTCCTCGACAATCCAGGTACCTGACTCCCAGGTGAAACTTGAACGAACGTGCAACGGCACGTCATGACGGCGAGCGAACTCCACCGAGCGAAGCATCAAGACGCGACCACCAGTCGCGGCCATCTCCAACATTTCGTCGAAGGAAACTCTGTCGAGGCGTCGCGCGAGCGGCACGACGCGCGGGTCCGCGGAGTACACGCCCGTGACGTCGGTGTAGATCTCGCACACGTCCGCGCCGAGCGCCGCGGCAATGGCCACGGCCGTTACGTCCGAGCCGCCTCGTCCGAGCGTCGTGATGTTTCCTTCGTAGGAAACGCCCTGGAAGCCCGCGATGACGGGTGTGATGCCGTCGTCTAAGGCTTCTCGAATTCGGTGCGGTCGAATTTCTAGAATCTTGGCCTTCGTGTGATCCGCGTCGGTCATGATGCCGGCCTGCGACCCTGTGAACGACGCCGCTTTCACGTCAACGTCCGTGAGCGCCATGCAAACCAGTGCCATCGAAATGCGCTCGCCCGCGGTTAACAACATGTCGGTTTCACGAGGGGGCCGCGTTGGCGAGACTTCGTTCGCGAGTCGCAACAACTCATCGGTTGATTTACCCATGGCGGAAACAACCACCACGACTTGATTACCTTCGCGAATGGTCTTTGCCACGTGTTGCGCCACGGAACGGATGCGGGTGGGATCACCAACGGACGTGCCGCCATACTTCTGAACGACCAAAGCCATAAGAACAAACTAGTTCTTGCAGAAGTTCGTCTAAGAGCCCGGACTAGGATTTAACCCGTGCCAACTAGCAAACGTCAACGTCAAAAAGCCGGTCGCCAAGCCAGACTTGAGCAGCAGGCCCGGGCCACCAAGCGCCGTCGCTTCATTCGCCGAACGGTCATTATCGCGGTTGTCGCCGGCGTAATCATTGCTTCTGCGGCCGCGTTCTTTTCGGGTTCGTCCAAATCAACAACGACCACGACGACGACTGCAAAAGCTTCAAACACCACCACGACCGCTGCGTCGTCCACGACCACGACCGTCGCTGGATCCACCACGACCACAGCAGCCGGAGCAACAACAACAACGATTGGCAAGGTGGCATCGTTCTCGCAGGCGCAAGCCAACGCCGTCGCCGTCGCTGCCGGGTGCCCCGCTAAAACCTCAACGCGCGTAAACACGCTCAGTTGGTCCAAGGCTCCTGCTCTCACGATCAACAAAGCCCTCACGTACTACGCCACCTTCGTAACGACGGCGGGAACCTTCGAGGTAAAACTTGATGCTTCGACCGCGCCGATTACGACGAATAACTTCATCTTCTTGGCCGAGCACAACTACTACCACTGCGTGATTTTCCACCGCGTTATTCCTGGCTTCGTCATCCAAGGTGGCGACCCCACGGGCACGGGTAGCGGTGGTCCTGGTTACACCATTCCTGACGAACTGCCAAAGACCGGTAATCCGACGTACCCGCTGTATTCACTCGCCATGGCGAACTCGGGTCCCAACACCGGTGGTAGCCAGTTCTTTATCGTCACCGGCGCCAGTGGTGAAACACTGCCTAACTCCTACGCTCTCTTTGGTCAGGTCATCTCGGGCTTCAACGTTGTTGAAACCATCAACAACGAAGGAAACTCTGGTGTCAACGCCAACGGTGAGCCGCCAGACGTCACGCACCGCATGTTGTCGGTCACTATTTCAGATTCGAGCAAGTAATGATGAACGAAATTCCTAACCCCGACGGTTCGAGCGAGAAGCGTCAGAAGTTCTCCGAAGCGCCGCCCATGATCTTGGACATGGAAAAGACCTACACGGCCACCATGGTGACGTCCCAGGGAACGCTCGAGATTCTTCTCGACCAGCACGGTGCTCCTGAGACCGTTAACAACTTCGTGTACCTCGCTCGTTTTCACTACTACGACGGCGTCATTTTCCACCGCATCATTCCGGGCTTCGTCTTGCAAGGTGGCGACCCGACGGGTAACGGTACTGGCGGACCGGGCTATCGATTTAAAGATGAGTTGCCAAAGCCCGGACGTTACGAACTTGGTTCACTGGCTATGGCGAACGCGGGTCCCAACACTAACGGTTCGCAGTTCTTCGTTATCTCGGGACCCGACGGCGTGCGTCTACCGCCGCTGTACGCGTTGTTTGGAAAAGTCGTGAAGGGTCTCGACGTGGTGGAAACCATTAACAACATCGGCACACCTTCTGGCTCACCCAAAGAACGAGTCGTCATCGAAAGCGTCACGATTAGCGAAAGCTAGAACGTCGCGCTCGTCGTTCCCCGAGTGAGCGTTACACCGGTGTCGCTCAACTGACGCCACCCGTCGCCATCAAAGTACAGCGCACCCTCGTCGTCGAGCACCGCCAGAAGTTCGTTCGTGCCCAGTAACTCTCTGGTTCGATGAAGCTGGTCTTCACTCGACGGTGTCGTCACCACCAGTCCGTGGCGATCACCGAGTCCCGTGGTCGGAGCTCCGCCTCGCGGATCAATCATCGTGGCGCCAAACACCGTGGACGCTCCACCAATGGTGACAAGTAGCGACGCACTCGCTACGGCGCCATAGAGGGCGGTGTCTCGATACGTCGTTCGTAGATGCAGCGCCGCTCCGTCTGAGAGCACCACCGCATCCGCACGCTGCACTCGTTCGGCGAAGTACTCCTCGTTGGCGGCGCCACGGTCGAGGACCATCAACGCTTCCACGCGGTACTCGTGAGGTTCGAGCACCCGGGCTATTTCAATGGCGCTCTTTGCGGGATCAAGAAACGCAGCTCCCGTAGGCAAGACCACTACGTCAGCACCCGCCTGAAGACTGACGGGTGGGTTCGCGCTGCACCACGTCGCGAGCACATTGTTTGATCCCACGACCAGCCTTTTGGTTGCCACGCCCTTAGTCTCGCTTACCGGCGCCATTGGGTGCGAACACTAAGGTTTCGGGCATGACGTTCCAAAAAGTAGGCATCCTCGGTTCAGGCATCATGGGAAGCGGCATTGCCGAAGTCGCGGCGGCTGCCGGGGCGACGGTGATCGTGCGCAGTCGCTCACAAGCGACCGCCGACGGCATGCTCGCGGGACTCGAGAAGTCGCTCGCCAAGCAAGTCGAACGAGAAAAGAAGACGAAAGAAGAAGCCGACGCCATTCGATCGCGCGTTTCGGGAACCACCAGCCTGCACGACCTCGCCGACTGCGACTTTGTGTTGGAGTCTGTAGTGGAAGACCTCGCCGTCAAAAAAGCACTGTTTAACGAACTCGACCGATTGGTGCATCCCGGCGCGATCTTGGCGACGAATACCTCGACGCTGCCAGTCATTGAAATGGCGATGGAAACTTCTCGTCCCGAGTTGGTGTGCGGCGTGCATTTCTTTAATCCCGCCACCGCGATGTCACTCGTAGAAATCGTTCGCCCGCTCACCGCCAGTGACGAGACGATTGCCGCCGTGACGGCGTTTGCCACGGCGTGTGGCAAAGAGCCGGTGGAGGTAAAGGACCAGGCGGGCTTCATTGTCAACGCGCTGCTCTTTCCGTATCTCAACAACGCCATCCGTCTGTTGGAGCAGGGCGTAGCTTCCAAAGAAGGAATCGACATTGCCATGAAGGGCGGCTGCGGATTCCCCATGGGACCTTTCGCGCTCTTAGACCTCGTCGGACTCGACACTTCGCTGGCCATCCTTGAAGCGCTGCACGCAGAATTCTCCGACGTCAACTACGCGCCGGTCCCACTGCTGAAGCGAATGGTCGTCGCCGGACAACTCGGACGAAAGTCAGGTTCGGGTTTCTACGACTACCGTAAATAGCAGGACACATCAAAGGAGAGGCCATGAGTGAACGTGCCAAGCCTTGGGTCATGCGAACGTACTCGGGCCACTCCACCGCCCAAAAGTCCAATGAACTCTTTCGGACGAATCTAAAAAAGGGCCAAACCGGCCTGTCCATTGCCTTTGATCTGCCCACGCAAACTGGTTATGACTCCGATGACGTGAACGCCGTCGGTGAAGTCGGAAAAGTAGGTGTGCCCATTGGCCACATTGGTCACATGCGCGAACTCTTCGAAGGCCTGCCGCTTGGCGAAATGAACACGTCGATGACAATTAACGCCACCGCCGCGTGGCTCTGGGGTTTGTACCTTGCTCACGCCGAAGAAACCGGCGTCGATCCCACCACGTTGCAGGGCACAACGCAAAACGACATCGTGAAGGAATATCTCTCACGAGGCACCTATATATTCGCGCCGGAACCTTCCAAGCGACTCATCGTCGACATGATTGCCTACGGCATCAATCACGTCCCCAAGTGGAACCCCATCAACGTGTGCAGCTACCACTTACAAGAAGCGGGCGCTACTCCGGTGCAAGAAATTGCCTACGCACTCGCCACCGCGATTGACGTTTTGGACGCCGTCCGTGATTCGGGAAAAATCGATCCCTCCCAGATGCCCAACGTCGTAGGGCGAATTTCTTTCTTCGTGAACAGCGGCATCAGGTTCATTGAAGAGATCGCCAAGGTGCGAGCCTTTACGAGCCTCTGGGACGAAATATGTCGCGACCGTTACGGCGTCAGTGACCCGACGCTTCGTCGCTTTCGCTACGGCGTGCAAGTGAATTCGCTTGGACTCACCGAACAACAGCCCGAGAACAACATCCAGCGCGTGGTCTTGGAGATGCTCGGCGTCACCATGTCCGCCGACGCTCGCGCTCGTGCGGTGGCTATTCCTGCGTGGAACGAAGCGCTCGGTCTGCCGCGTCCTTGGGACCAGCAGTGGAGTCTTCGCATCCAGCAAGTGCTGGCTTTTGAATCCGATTTGCTCGAGTACCCCGATCTTTTTGATGGATCGCTCGTCATGGAAGCAAAGACCCGCGAACTGGCGCAGGCCGCCAAGGACGAACTGGACGATGTGCTCAGTTTGGGCGGTGCCTTTAATGCCATTGAAGAATTGAAGAGTCGATTAGTGCAGAGTCAATCAGCGCGCGTTGCCAACATTGAATCCGGCGAGCAGATTGTCGTAGGCGTCAACAAGTTCAAAGAAACTGAGGTCTCGCCGCTGACGAGTGACCCGACCATCGACTCAATTCTTCGCGTTGACGAAGCAGCCGAGAAAGAAACCATCGCGAGCCTCGTGGCGTGGCGAAAAGGCCGAGACGAATCCGAAGTTGCGTTGGCTCTCAAAGAGCTCCAGCGCGTGGCGACGTCAACGATTCCCGATGACAACATCATGGTGCCGACCATTGTTCTTGCCAAAGCCGGGGGCACCACGGGTGAATGGGCCAGTGCGCTTCGCGCCATTTACGGTGAGTACCGAGCTCCGACGGGTGTGCGAGCGGTTCGCAACGCCCGCGGCGGTGACTTTTCTTCCTACGTCGCGCGCTCCAAGGCGCTCAGCGAGCAACGCGGACGTCCGCCGAAGATTCTCGTGGGAAAACCCGGACTCGACGGCCACTCAAACGGCGCCGAACAGATCGCTGTTGCCGCACGCGACGCGGGCTTCGAGGTCGTCTACCAGGGCATCCGACTCACGCCAGAAGATATTGTCGCGACCGCGAGAGACGAAGACGTCGATATCGTTGGTATCTCCATACTTTCTGGCTCACACCTCGATCTCGTTCCTCGAATCGTGAAGGGACTTGTGGACAATGGTTCGGACGCTCTCGTGGTGGTGGGTGGCATTATCCCCGACGACGACGCCAAGACCTTGCGAGAACACGGCGTGACGTCGATCTACACGCCCAAGGATTACGAATTAAGCGCCATCGTCGATGATCTGTTGACGCTTATCGAAGAAAAAGAGTCAGCGCCCGCCAATTAGTTGGGCATTATGCGCGGACGTCGTGACGCGGTGTAGGGACCGTTGTTGAACCAACGTCCGGAAAAACGCCACGGCGGTGTGTGGTCCGCCGTCTTTTCAGTTCGCTTGGCGAGCACTTCGCTAAGTACTGCAACGACGGCCGCCACGTCATCATCGGGAGGCAGTGGCCGAGGAGTAAGCCCGTAATTCACAGTGGCACGTTTCCGTGCTTGCGCTTGGGAAGCTCTTCGCGCTTTCCTCGCAGCAGATCAAGCGAACGCGCGAGCACCTGGCGAGTTTCCGCCGGGTCAATCACGTCGTCGATGAAGCCACGCTCAGCCGCGACGTAGGGGTTCGAGTACTTCTCTTCGTAGTCGTCGGTAAGTCCCTTACGAAGTGTGTCGGGGTCCTTCGCCGCTGCGAGGTCGCGTCGATAAACAATCTCGACGGCACCCGATGCGCCCATGACGGCCAGTTCCGCGGTCGGCCACGCAAAGGCCAGGTCGGCACCAATGGATTTTGAATTCATGACGACGTAGGCGCCACCGTAGGCCTTTCGAGTGATCATTTGGATACGAGGAACGGTCGCTTCGCAGAATGCGTAGAGCAATTTCGCGCCGTGGCGGATGATGCCACCATATTCTTGGTCGGTGCCGGGCATAAAACCGGGCACGTCCACGAAGGTGACAATCGGAATGTTGAAGGCGTCACACGTGCGAACAAACCGCGCGGCCTTTTCCGAGGAGTCAATGTCCAAGACACCGGCCAAAATCTGGGGTTGATTGCTCACGAGTCCCACCGCGTGGCCGTCGATTCGAGCAAACCCGCAAGTGATCTGTGGCGCGTAGGTGGCGTGTACTTCCAAGTACTCGCCGTTATCCACCACCGACGAGATGAGCTTTTTCATGTCGTAGGGCTGGTTAGGTGAATCAGGCAGCAGCGTTCGCAGATCGTCACAGGAACGATTGGGGTCGTCGCCCATCATGATGCGCGGCGCTTCTTCCATATTGTTAGACGGCATAAACGACAAAAGGTAGCGAACTTCGTCGAGGACGCTCTTTTCGTCGGGCATCACAAAGTGCGCCACACCCGACCTCGACGCGTGCGTGAGAGCACCACCGAGCTCTTCCAAGGTGACGTCTTCACCCGTCACGGTCTTTACGACGTCGGGACCGGTGATGAACATGTGACTCGTTCCTTGCACCATGAAGATGAAGTCGGTAAGTGCCGGCGAATACACGCCACCACCGGCGCAGGGTCCAAGGATCACGGAGATCTGCGGAATAACACCCGAGGCCTTGGCGTTTCGGTGGAAGATGCCGCCGTAGGAATTGAGCCCCGCGACTCCTTCTTGGATGCGAGCGCCGGCGCCGTCGTTGAGACCAATGACGGGAAAGCCCATCGACGTCGCGAAGTCCATGATCTTGTGAATTTTTTGGCCGTGCGTTTCACCGAGGGCGCCACCAAAGACCGTGAAGTCCTGTGAGAAGACGCAGACCTTTCGTCCGTCGATGGTGCCCCAACCCGTGATGACGCCGTCACCAAGAGGCTTCGAGACTTCGAGGCCCATGCCCTGAGCGTGGTGACGCGTGAGCATGTCGAATTCCTGGAAGGAATCTTCGTCGAGCAGATACTCAATACGCTCTCGCGCAGTCATCTTGCCTCTCGACTTGTGCTTCGCGATTGCCTCTTCGCCACCGGCGATGCGCGCCTCGGCTTTTAGTTCTTCAAGTTCCGCGAGTCGTTCCACCATCGAATGTTCCATGACGTTCAGGCTACCGAACCCGACCCCCCTTAATCGTGGCTCGGTCCGTTGTCCTGCACTAACTCGATCAGCGTGCCAAAGGAGGTCTTCGGGTGGATAAAGGCCACGGTGGTTCCTCGCGAACCAGGACGCGGCGCCTCGTCAATGACCCGTCCTCCCGACTTTTTCACCGCTTCCAAGGCCACGGCGCAGTCCTTCACGCGGTAACCCACGTGGTGCAGACCCTCTCCCTTGTTGGCGAGATACTTCGCGACAGGAGAATCATCACGTGTCGGCGTCAGCAACTGGATATACGAATCAGCCACACGCAGCAGTGCTTCTGCGACACCGTCGGATTCCACGACTTCGCGGTGCTCGACGGTGGCGCCAAAGACTTCTTCGTACCAAGCAATGGCTGCGTCGAGGTCGTTGACCGCAATGGCCACGTGATCAATTTCGGTGAGTAGTGACTCCATGATGCTCCTAGGCGTAACGACGGAATATGGTCAAACGATCTTCGCCGACCCTGGCTCGCAGTTCGGGGTTCGTGATCCCGAGACCTTCTTTTTCAGCGGCGCAGAGAATACCGATTTTTCCCTCATGGCGATTGTGGTGCATCTCGTAGGTGGCTTCACCGACGTCGTCGAGCGTGAACACTGCCGACAGCGGAGGAACAATCTTTCCTTCGCACAACAACGCGTTGGCCGCCCAGGCCTCTCGGTAGTTAGAAAAGTGTGATCCCTTGATGGTCTTGAGCTTCATCCAGAGGTGGCGATTGTCGTACTCAATCATGTAGCCACTGGTCGCTGCGCACGTCACAATGGTGCCGCCGCGCTTGGCGACAAAGACGCTTGCTCCCATAGTTGAGCGCCCCGGGTGTTCAAACACGATGTCCGGGTCGGTGCCGACTAGCGAGCGAATGTCTTTTCCGAGGCGTCGCCATTCGGCCTCGTTTTGCGTGTGCGGATCGGACCAGAACTGGTAGTCCTTCTCTTTGCGATTGATCACGTGCTCGCAACCAAGTTCGTGGAGCATCGCGGCTTTTTGCTCACTGGATACCACACCAACAGGGGTGGCCCCGGCGTTCAAGACGTACTGCACGGCAAAAGATCCGATACCTCCCGAGGCTCCCCAAATAAGCACGGTGTCGCCTTGCGTAACCGGCGCACCGTTTGGTGAGACCAGCATGCGATACGACGTTGAGCTGCACAGCGCGTTCACGGCGGCTTCTTCCCAGCTGAGGTGCGTGGGTTTGGGCATCAACTGATTGGCCTTCACCACGCAGATGTCCGCGAGTCCACCGAAATTCGTTTCAAAGCCCCAGATGCGCTGGTTGCTTCCCATCATGGAGTCGTCGTGAGAACTGGGATCTTGGTCGTCCACGTAGTTGCAGTGCACCGTGACGTGGTCACCGACCTTCCAATTGCGAACCGCTCCGCCGGTGCGAAGCACCACGCCACTCGCGTCGGAACCAACAATGTGGTAATCGAGCGCATGACGAGCGCCAAAATCCGACTCTTTTCCGAGCCGGTCCAAAAAGCCAAACGTAGAGAGTGGTTCAAAGATGCTCGTCCACACGGTGTTGAAGTTGATGGACGACGCCATCACCGCGAGGTACACCTCGTCGGGGGCGAGTTCGGGAAGCGGCACCTCGTCGACGTGCAAGCTGCGACGAGGATCCTTGTCGGCACTCGCCATGCCTTCAAACATGTTTTGCTCGTCGCGTCGAACAAAGACCGCTCTCGTGGTTTCGGGCATGGGAGTCGAAGCGAGCACCTCGCCAGAGGCCCCGTTTCGAACGGCGTCAAGGATTTCAGTCATCGAGCGAGGTTACCTTTTGGCCCCGAACGTTGGACAACTTTTAAGTTCCGAACTGCGGAATCTCCCCCTTGCGGCTTCTCTCTCGCGTCGCTTTTTCCCCCAGTTGCTCCGGTAACGTAGCGAGACGGTTCGAAGTGAGCGTTCGCTCGCCAAGTCCGCTGGGGAAATTAAGGAGTCACATGTCGCGTAGTGTCATCGTTTCAGGATCTCGCACCGCTATTGGCAAGCTTTCGGGCGTCTTCGCCTCACTGAGCGCCATGGACCTCGGTGGCGTTGCCATCAAGGGTGCACTCGAGCGCGCTGGTCTTCCCGGTGACGCGGTCGACGTTGTTCTCATGGGCCAAGTCATCCAAGCCGGTCAAGGCCAAATCACCGCTCGCCAGGCCGCCGTCAAGGGTGGCATCCCAATGAGCGTGAACGCCACGACCATCAACAAGGTGTGTCTCTCGGGTCTTCAGACCATCTACTTGGCTGATCTCATGATCAAAGCCGGTGAAGCCGACATTGTTATTGCCGGTGGCATGGAATCAATGACCAACGCGCCGTACTTGTTGCCTGGTGCGCGTGCGGGCTACCGCATTGGTGACCAGACCGTTGTTGACTCCATGATGTTCGACGGACTCACGTGTGCCTTTGACCACTGCGCCATGGGACTCGCCACCGAGCGCTACAACCACGGCCACGTCAGTCGTGCGCGTCAGGACGAATTCTCCGCGCGCTCGCACCAACTCGCCGCCGCGGCGATTTCCTCGGGAAAGTTCGCCGAAGAGATTGTCGGTGTTCCCGTGCCGCAACGAAAGGGTGACCCCGTCATTGTCGACACCGACGAAGGCGTGCGCGGCGAAACGACCGCTGAGTCACTAGCTAGCCTTCGACCCGCCTTCGAAAAAGACGGCACGATCACTGCTGGAAACGCGTCGCAGATTTCTGACGGCGCAGCCGCGGTGCTGGTCATGTCCGAAGAGCGAGCCAAGGCCCTGGGTCTGAGCCCCATTGGTGAACTCGTCAGCTACGGACAAGTCGCGGGACCTGACGCCTCACTTCTTACGCAACCTTCTCGTGCGATTGCCTTGGCCGCTAAAAAGGCCGGCATCGACGTGAAGAGCCTTGACCTCTTGGAGATCAACGAAGCCTTCGCTGCCGTGGGCCTGACGTCTGCCGACGACCTCGGCGTTGACGAGAACAAGCTCAACGTGAACGGTGGCGCCATTGCGCTTGGTCACCCCGTCGGTATGTCCGGCACCCGACTCGCCCTCACTGCGCTGTACGAACTTCGTCGTCGTGGTGGTGGCACCGCGGCGGTGGCGCTGTGCGGTGGCGGCGGACAAGGCGACGCCGCGATTTTGCGTTCCCTCTAACTCGTTGGAATAAAACTCGCGACGAGTTCGTAGGTTCGAAGCGACACCGGCTCGTCGGTAATCGCCAACACGTAGGCGCCAGCGAGTGGGAATTCACCACGACGAAGTTCGTCGGGCAATGCATCCGCGAGCGCGACGACGAGTTCTAAGACCGACGGATTGTGCGTCACGACGAGAAGCGAATCGTCAGACACGTCAACGTTGTCGAGTTCGAAGATGACGTCGTCGGCGCGAACGTGACGTTTTCCGTTGTAGAGAGCATCCGTGGTCGCGAGACTCGTCACGAACGACGTTCCAGCAAAGGCCATGGCGTAGGTCTCTCGAGTACGCGCCGCGCCGCTCACCAGTGCGGTCGTTGGCCCGTAAGCACCAAGAGCTTTTTTGTCCAGAGCCCACACCCGCAACTCTTCGCACTGGGCGCGACCACGGGGAGTCAACACACGGTCGAAGTCGCCACTGCCTTCGCCACCGTGACCCACGGCCTCGGCATGGCGAACAACTGTCAAATATCGCATGTCACAGTTTGCCTGAGAATCATGGAGCCTGAATCCACGCCACGTCCAGATGCTGGTTTAGCGTGTCACTCGTGCTTGCTTCGTTAACGTATTTTCAGTCCATCGTCATGGGTCTCGTCCAAGGCGTCACCGAGCTCTTTCCGGTCTCGAGTCTCGGTCATGGTGTGCTGCTTCCGGCACTGCTCGGTTGGCACAACCTCGTAAAGTCGCAGTCTCAGAGTGAGAGCTTCTTTCTCGCCTTTCTCGTGGGCCTCCACGTGGGCACCGCGCTGGGCCTAATTGTCTTTTACTGGCGCACGTGGCTCTCTCTTTTTAAGGGCTTCTTTACGCAACTGGGTAAGTCACGAACGGCCGGTGTCTCGTCGCTGTGGAAACTCAGCCGTCCCGACATCGATCCGCAGTATCGGCTGCTGTTTTTGCTCGTGATCGCGACGATTCCAGTGGGCATCGTCGGACTGTTGTTAGAGCACAAACTGCGCGTGCTGTTTACCAAGCCCTTGGACGCCGCCATCTTCTTGTGCGCAAATGGCGTCATTCTGCTCGGTGGCGAACTTCTTCGAAGGCGCTCGCGTCCCGCACACCGACGAAGCGTTGACCTTGACACGCTGCGACCTCGTAACGCCTTGATCATTGGCTCGTCACAAATTCTGGCGCTCTTTGCGGGCATTTCGCGAAGTGGTGTTTCCATCGTGACGGGACTGAGCAAACAACTCGACTACGAAAATGCGGCGGAGTTTGCTTTCCTCTTGGCGACCCCGGTCATCTTGTTGGCCGGCGTGCTGAAACTGCCTGATCTTTTTGGTCCTCTCGGTAATGGGATTCGGATGCAGGCCTTCGTCGGCGCTCTCTTTGCGGCTGTTGCCGCGTACTTCTCGGTGCGATTTCTCACGAAGTGGTTCACCACGAGAACGCTGTGGCCCTTTGGTGTCTACAGCTTGATTGTTGGCATTGCCTGCGTGGTTCGCTTCGGTTAGTCGAACAAGCGACGGCGCCCGTCAAGGGCACGACCGAGCGTCAAGTCATCAGCGAACTCGAGGTCGCCACCCACGGGCAGTCCACTCGCGGGCTGTGAGACCACGAGATCGGGCATTTGCAGCAACCGGCTCAGATACATCGTCGTGGCGTCACCTTCAACGTTGGGGCTGAGACAGAGAATGACTTCTTTCACTTGCGGATTAAGTCGAGCCAGCAACTCCTTGATCTTTAAGCGATCCGGAGTAATGCCCTCCAACGGATTGAGCGCTCCGTGCAGCACGTGATAAGTCCCATGAAAAGCACCAGAGCGCTCGACGGCCACTACGTCACGCGGGTCTTCCACGACACAAATGACGCTTTGATCGCGACGTGAGTCCGAACACACCGCGCAGAGCCCGCCGGTTTCGGCAATGTTGCAGCAGCGATCACAGAAGCTCAACTTGTTTTTCATTTCGAGTAGTGAGGACGCCAAACGATCCACGTCTTCGGCGGGTTGGCGCATGAGCCAAAAAGCAATGCGTTGAGCGGATTTTGGTCCAACGCCAGGAAACCTACCGAGTTCATCAACAACCGCCTGCAGCGACGGCGGGTAGTTCACGAAACTTCCTTTGCGCCCGGAAAGACCTCAGTAATCAAGTGGTCAGCCACGGAATCCGTTTCAATCGTCTCGCTCTTTGCCACGTCGTCGTCGTGCATCTCCACCACTTCAAGGGCACTGGGTCGAGGTGCTCGAGGCGCCGCGATGTTCGTCAGTGGTTTCATTTCAATGCTGGCATCCACCACCCAGACCACGCTGTAAGGCCGTCCGAATTCATTACTCAACGCACTTTGCAAACTGCCTTGAATCTTGTCCGTTCCTTGGCGCATGCTCTCGCTGGGCACGGCAATCGTGAGAACTGATCCTTCTACGGACTTCACCGCCGCACTCTTTAAGACGGACTGCGCTCCCCGCGACACTTTCGCGAGCACGCCCCGTTGAAATCGCTCGACGAATTCAGGAAGCGTTACTTCGGTCCCTGCGGGAGAAGAATTCGGAGTGACATTTTCTTCAACGACTTCTGGCTCCGCGATGTTCTCACTGGAAACCTCGGAAACTTCGTTTGGTGCCGACGGCTCAGGCGACGGCTTCTTCGCCGTTGGCGAAGCAGCTCCAATTGGACGTGACGGTATAGGTGCGGGTGTTGGAGTGCCGGGGACGGCGCTCGTCGAACGTTCGAGCCTGGAAAGTCGTTCATCAAGAGCCGCCACGGTGTCGTCGAGTTCAGGCACCGTGAGTCGCGCTAGGGCAATCTCCAACATGACCGTCTTGTCGATAGCGCTGTGCATCTCTCGTAAGGACCTTCCGATGGTCTCGAGTGCCCGCACGGTTCTTGGAAGTCCTAAATCTCTTCCCCAATTTGCGAGTCGATCGCGGTCGTCACCAACAACGTCGGCCACGTCGGGCGCCACTTGCAACAAGAATGCTTGACGAAGTTCGCTCGCGAAGTTCTCCGCCAATTGCTCGGGGTCCCATCCCTCTCGAGCAAGTTGCGCCAGTGACTGAAAGGCCAGCGCGGCGCTGCCACTACGAAGTGCGTCAAAGAGTCCTTCGAACTCCGGTTGAGCTGCGTCAATCGACCCCGTCGCGAGCAACTGATCAAGGGCACTCAGGGCGTCACGCGCAGATCCGTGACCTAGACGAACGGCGGCGTTGATCGTGGCGTCGTCAACGCTGAGTCCAGCAGCGGTACTTACCTCGTGCAGCAGCGAATTCAGTACGTCGGCACTGAGTAGTCGAAATTCAAGGTGCTGCGCCCTTGAGCGAATGGTGGGCAGCACCTTGTGAGGGTCAGTTGTCGCCAAAACAAATATGACGTGCGAGGGAGGTTCTTCGAGCGTCTTCAGCAACGCCGACGACGCGGCCTTCGAAAGTTGGTGCACTTCGTCAAAGATGTACACCTTCCAACGACCCGGTGTTCCGTGCCACGCTCCAGACGTGATGTCGCGAATGTTTTCGATGCCGTTGTTAGAAGCGGCGTCGAGTTCGGTGACGTCAAGTGACGATCCCTTGGTAATCGCGATGCAACTCGCGCAGGTATCGCAGGCATCGCCGTCAATTGGGTGTTCGCAGTTGAGCGCCTTCGCCAAAATCCTGGCGGTGGTGGTTTTTCCGGTACCTCGAGGTCCAGAAAACAGGTAAGTGTGGGCCACGCGGTTGTTCTTCACCGCTCCCTGTAGCGCCGTCACGATGTGGTCTTGGCCACGCAATTCACCAAAGGTTCCGGGGCGAAAACGCCGGTACAGCGATGACGTTGTTTCTCCCGAAGAATTCTGTGGATTTGAAGCGACCATGGAGCAAGGCTACCGGTGTGGTGTGAGATGCCGAGGCCCAAAGCGATGGCCAGGCGATCCGCGGCACCCAACACAATCCGCTGAGAGCTGCTGGCTTCCACCCCTGACTCGATTCACGAACGGTCGTCGCGCGGGACCCGACCACCGCTTTGAACCTCGGCAGAAAAAGATTACTTCGAAAGCCTCGTGGCGCACTCGGGTAGCCTTGCCAACCGGTGTCCATCCTTCGATGGACCTCCATGGAGGAGTGCGAGAGCGGCCGAATCGGCACGATTGGAAATCGTGTGTGGGGCAACTCACCGTGGGTTCAAATCCCACCTCCTCCGCCAAATCGGTCATCAAATCACGGTGATTGCCATATCCCTCGAGTTTCGTCAACACTCCGCCAGGCACGTTCAACGAACAAGCATCGAAGATTCATTTCCTAGGTGACGTGGGACGTGTCATTGGCTTGTACGCCAAGGTCATACAGAAAACTTCGCTCAACCACCTTCAGCCGAGGGCAACTTAGGCGGAAAATTTCCCATATCGGCGCCAATTTTCATGCTGATATTTGCAAGATGCAGATGGATCTCGTCGAGCAAGTCAGTGTTTTCTTTGACCGCCGTAGTGAGCGTCGTGTTTTCTTTAAGAAGCACTTTCAGTTCACTGATTAACGTACGAATGTCCTCGGTGTTTTTCTCGGTATGGATGGCAATCTCCGAAGAAATCGCGTCAGCGCGCTTGGCCGCGATGAGTAGCGCCGCGGCCTGCACACCGGCGAGCATCGACAAGAACAGGTTGAGCAAGATGTACGGGTACGGGTCAAAGGCCTTGTGGTGAAGGATATGGGCAATCAGCAACGTGTTGGTGAGTGCCCAAAGAATCATGACAATGAAGAAACCAAACACGAAGGGCCACGAGCCCATGACGTTTCGCATGCGGTCGGCGGCGCGTTCGCCGCGAGAGAGATCTTCACCGCTTCGAACGCCGGGGTGACGATGCCAGTGGGTCTGCCAAGGAGTGCGAGTCACCTCGCCAATATCGCACACGCGGTGGTCATGCAAAGTCATGGACATTAAATAATTCGCGCCACCGCTCACTGCGTTCGATCTTTCACGTGTCAGATCAAGCGGTAGGCGAGGCAGTCCTAGGCTGCACGTTGGCGACGAAGCGACTACCGCTATGACAACGAGAGAGGAGAAGGTCAGTGACGACAAGTGACGAAGTGTTCATGGCCCGAGCTCTCGAGGCCGCTCAATTCGCGGCGCAGCACGACGATGTTCCCGTCGGGTGTGTCCTCGTGCGAGATAGCGCCATCATTGCCGTTGGTGAAAATCGTCGAGAAATTGACCACGACGCCACCGCGCACGCCGAACTCGTTGCTCTTCGCGCACTGTCACACGATGAGCCGTCATGGCGACTGTCCGATGTCACGGCGTACGTCACGCTCGAGCCGTGCGTGATGTGCGCGGGAGCACTCCTGAACGCCCGCGTGGCGCGTGTCGTTATTGCCGCTATGGACGAAAAGGCCGGGGCCGTAGGTTCGCGGTACAACCTGCTCGCCGATCCTCGTCTCTTCCACGAGCCAGAACTGGAATTCGGTGTGCTGGCTACTCAGTCAGCGCAACTGCTGCAAACGTTCTTTCTTGAACGACGCGCTTAGGGAAACTCGGGAGCCGCCTCTTGCAGTTCGCCGTTGGACTTTGGGCCGAGTGCGCGCGCTGAAATGGCCGCCGCAATCAACATGCCAATCCCCGCGAGGAGCAGGGCTTGTTCAAGTCCACTACGAAATGCGGCGTACACGGCGAGAATGACTTTGTGTTCAATGCCACCGGTATTGACCCCCGCTTGACCACCCGGCACGGTACCTGTCTCCACCGCACTAATCACAATCGAGAAGAATTGTTTTGGAATCTTGAGTACGGCGAGTCGATGTGAGAGGTCGCCGTTCAAGTGGGCGTTCACCAATGCACCAAGTACGGCCACTCCAAACACGGCGCCAAGCTCCCGACTGGTGTTGGTCGCAGAAGCCGCCATGCCCGAACGTTCAGGTGGCACTTCACTGAGTGCCACTGAGGTCATCGGCACCACACTCGAACCGAATCCGTAGCCAGCGAGGGCCAGTGTCGCCATGAGCCACAACGAAGGATGCGCGGAACGAAGAAGAATCGCCGACAGCAACACGCCCGTGCCCGCCAGCACGCAACCCTCGGCCATAGGACCACGTGGACCAACGCGAGCCACGTGGCGTCCCGCCATAAGCGACGCGCCAATCATTGCTATGGCCATGGGCGTGAATTCCAAGCCCACGCGAGCCGGCGAGTAACCCACGACCGCCGCGAGGTACAGAGCCGCAAAAAAGAAGATGGAGAAGATACTGAAGTACATAATGAACGCGACCAACATTGCGGCCGTGAATCGTGGCGACTTGAAATACGAGAGATCAAGCAGCGGCGATCTGCTTCGACGTTCGACGCGAACAAATCCCGCGAGCGTCACGGCGCCGATAATAAACAGTCCAACGACCAGCGACGATTCGTAACCGTAGGTTTCACCCAAGATGACGGCGAACGTCAGTGCGCCAAGCCCCACGGCTCCAAAGAAGAATCCCGGTATATCGAGTTTCGCGGTCTGGGGACTTGAAGATTCTGGGACCGTGAACGCAGCGAGAAAACCAATGAAGAGCGCAGCGGCGACGTTGAACCAGAACACCGCGCGCCAATCACCCCCATAAACGAGCAGTCCACCAATCACCGGACCCATAGCCAGAGCAAGTCCCGCGACTGCCGCCCACGATCCAATAGCGCGAGCTCGAATACCCGAGTCGGGATACATGTGTCGAATGACTGACAGCGTTCCTGGTTCCGACGCGGCAGCACCAATGCCCATGATGACGCGAGCACCAATCAAGACGTCGGGATTTGGTGCGAGCGCTCCCAGTAGCGAACCGGCGGCGAACACAATGAGTCCACCGAGCATGACCTTTTTTCGACCGAGTCGGTCACCGAGGGTGCCACCGAGCAGCATGAAAACGGCAAACGTAAGTCCGTAGCCGTTCACCACCCACTGCAGTTGGGTAACGCCCGCGTGGAGATGGGACTGAACGTTGGCGAGCGCCACACTGACGATCGTCATATCGAGGAACGTCAGAAACATAACAAGACAGACCGCCACGAGTGCGAGGCGACGAGTAGTAATAGCAGCAGCAGTCACAGTTTCCTTTTGGCCTTCCTACGTCCTCAACCGATTCGTACAACTCCGGGAGGACACCACGACGAGGATACTCGTTGACCTCCGCGCATCGGACGATGGATCATTGAACATTTCCAACAGAATTGCGGACATTCACGAGTCGCCTTCAAAGACAATGTGGGCACCGAGTAAAGTTTTCAACGGAGGAGTGCGAGAGCGGCCGAATCGGACGGTCTCGAAAACCGTTGTGTCTCCGGGCACCGTGGGTTCAAATCCCACCTCCTCCGCCAGTACAAAAACGGGTGACCACGGTCACCCGTTTTTGCATCGTGCTCGTCATCGACATGCTCCCTAGAGAAATTTCCTTGCAACAACTACGATGTAGCAAGAGAAAAGCTTGATTGAGACGTTTTGACAAGGAGTTCCATGGTTTCGTCATTGACTACCGCTATTGGCACCAAGCGCACCCTGCTGACCGAGTTGCCCGGACCGCGTTCGCGGGCCTTGCACGAGCGTCGCACGGCCGCAGTGTCGGCGGGTCTGACGGTGGGTTTTCCTGTGTACATCGAAAGGGCCGAAGGAGCCATACTCGTCGACGTCGACGGCAACTCGCTGCTCGATATGGGATCAGGCATTGCCGTGACCTCGATCGGCCATGCGGTGCCAGCACTGATTGAGGGTGTATCCGAACAAGTCGCAAAGTTCACGCACACGTGTTTTATGGTGACACCCTACGAGGCGTACGTCGAGGTCTGCGAGGAACTCGCCCGCATTACGCCGGGTACCCACAAAAAGACGTCGGCTCTTTTTAACTCCGGTTCCGAAGCGGTTGAGAACGCGGTCAAAATTGCTCGTCTCGCGACGGGTCGAAGCGCCATTGTCGTGTTTGACCACGCCTACCACGGCCGCACGAACTTGACGCTGGCCCTCACCGCGAAGAACATGCCCTACAAGGATCACTTTGGGCCTTTTGCGCCAGAGGTGTACCGAGTGCCCATGAGTTACCCCTTCCGTGATGGTTTGAGTGGCGAAGAAGCCGCCAAGCGGGCAATCTCAATGATCGAAACCCAAGTAGGTGCCGACAACGTGGCGGCCGTTCTCATTGAACCCATTCAGGGTGAAGGTGGCTTCATTGTGCCCGCCAAGGGTTTTCTCCCGGCGCTTTCGGCGTGGTCAACGAAGAACGGATCAGTGTTCATTGCGGACGAAATTCAAAGTGGTTTTTGTCGCACCGGCAGTTGGTTTGCGTGCGACGAAGAGGGTGTCATTCCCGACATCGTCACCACCGCGAAGGGACTCGCTGGTGGGATGCCCCTCGCTGGTGTCACGGGACGAGCAGAACTCATGAACGCGGTTCACGAAGGTGGACTTGGCGGAACCTATGGAGGAAACCCCGTGGCCTGTGCCGCCGCGCTCGCGACGATTGCGACGCTACGCGAACAAGACCTCGCCGGTCGCGCTCGAGAAATTGGGCACGTGGCGCTCGGTACGCTTCGACGCCTGCAAGACGACGTCGCCATCATTGGCGAAGTACGCGGTCGAGGCGCGATGATCGCTGTGGAATTCGTGGAGCCGGGAACCAAGAACCCGAACCCCACTGTCGCGAAGGCCATCGTGAAGTACTGCACCGAAAATGGCGTCGTCGTCATTTCGTGCGGTACGTACGGCAACGTCATTCGCTTGTTGCCGCCACTGATCATTTCGCCCGAGCAATTGGACGATGGTCTCAGTGTGTTCAGCGCGGCAATTCGCGCCGCGAACTAACCAGCCACGCACGCATCCGTCGACACCGTTCTGCCTGGCTTTACCTTGGCGAGTTCGGACTTCACGGCGCTCGCCGGAATGGCGTACGCAGTTTGAGAATCATCCGTTGATCGAGAAAAGATAACGCCCGCCACGTTGCCCGCGACGAACAATGGACTTCCGGAATTTCCCGGTTGCACGCTGACCGACACCACAATGAGCGAACGCGTCACGAGTTGATTGTTGTAAATGTCGCGCCCCTGCGCCGTGATGGTTCCCTCCACGCCCGCGGCACTGAGCGTCAAGTTGCTGTCCTTGGGATAACCCACGACGGCCGCGGGCGCACCCTTTGCAACGCTGCCGGTAGCGAGTTGCAACACCGCGAGAGAACCCGTGGTGACTTGCAGCACCGCAAGATCCAGACGTGGATCAAACACCAACACCCGCGCTGGCCTTCCGTCAACGCTCAACGACTTGGCGCCAGCCACGACGTGCGCGTTCGTGACAACTTCATTTTGAGCCACCACGAACGCCGTGCCTTCGTTATCGGACCCACAGGCGTTATTCGCGAGCACCTTGACGACGGCGGTTTCGTTGCCGGCCGCTTGATTCGCTTGACTAATGGTCGCCAAAGAGACGTGCGCCAACGTGGGCGAAATAATGCCGGCAAAGACACTCGGAAAATCAGCCGTTCGAAAGAGTGCTTGCACCTTGGCTTCGACACTCGGCACCGGCGGCATGACGGCGTTCATCACCGTCAACAAACCCGAGTTCTGCACGGCACTGGTAATGGGACTCCACGACGTCGCCACAATCAGGCCCGCGAGCAGCCAACAACTTATAAGTGCCCCGGCGAGACCAATAACCGCTCCCGCCACGGAGTCAATGGTGCCGAGTTTCAACGTTCGCAGTTCGTGACGTGCAATGGAACCAATCGCTCGACCAATCGACGCGCCAAAAAGCGCCACCACGATCACGAGACCAATGGCCACAATTGGTCGCCAGTGATACGACGTGACGTGCTTAGCGAGCGAGGGCGCAAGCAGTATGCCAAGGACAAAACCAGTGATGAACCCTATGACGCTGCCGAGCTGGCGAAAGGCCCCGGTCGAACGTCCCCGAAGGGCCGCCGACACCGCAATGACGGCGACCACTATGTCAATCCAACTCACGTTCTTGAGGGTAACCCTTCTGCCACTACCATCGTTTCGATGCGTGCGCGACTGGGAATGGTGGGAACCGTCCTTGTAAGTGCCGTTGTACTCAGTGCCTGTGGTTCTTCCACGGCGACGGGGCCACAACTTTCGGGAACACCCTCGCTCAATATTTCCGTTCCCTTGTCCCTTTCGTCGTGCATGAGTTTTGACCAGTGTTTGGCTCTTGGGACCACGGGTCTTGAAGGCAATACAACGTCCGCCGCGCAGGTAACCACGCCGGCCGGCGCGTGGCACGCGGTGACGTCGCCACCGGCTCCTTCAACGTTGCTGTCGTCGGCATCGTGTTGGAATGATGGTTGTCTCATAGGTGGATCAAACTCGAGTGGCGACGTTGTTTGGAGTTACGCGGCAAACGCGAGCGCCGTGACTGCGACGTCAGCACCTGCGGCCGCGACAGGAATCAGTGTTCTTACTTGTTTTGCGGCCGAGAGTTGCGCCGCGGTGGACACGAGTCCCTTTTCTGGTGGCAGTCGTTGGTCAGAGACACTCGACGGTGGAGCGACGTGGTCAACGCCGATCAATCTTTCATGGTCACAAAACGTCACGATGACCTCTCTTTCTTGCGCGTCGGCCACCAATTGCTTACTCACGGGAACCTTGTCCCAAAATGGTTCGACGAACGCCATTGTTCAAACAACGTCCGACGACGGAACAACCTGGCAGCAACTCACGACGAAGAAGTCGTGGCACGAGTTGACGTCACTTTCGTGTCGTCAATCGAATTGTGAAGCACTCATTGACGACGGCTCCACGTTGGTCGTGGCGCGCTCCAAGAATTTCGGTTCATCGTGGCATCTGCTCCCCGGCGTTAGCGGCGAACAACCGAGCGCACTTGCTTGCATCAGTGCAAAGAAATGCGTCGTCGTTGGATCGAGCCCGAGTGGCGACGCATGGTTCGCCTCAGTGGCAACCGATACCTTCACGTCGTACCGTCTGCGTTACGTACCAAGCCCACTCGTGGATGTCAGTTGCGGCACGAAGCGCTGCGCGAGCGTTGCTTCGGGGACGGTCGTACTTTCTACGATTTAGTGCTTAAACGCCGCGGCGAGTAGTCCTGGAATCTTGAGCCACGAAGGTTTGGCTTCAAAGGCCAACAACTTTCTCATGACGGCGCCGCCGTTGTTGTTGGTCGCGAACCATGCCGGTTCGGGCGACGCCACGAAGGGACCGCGCACCACTGACTTTTGTGGCTGGGAAAAAAGATACGCGTTGCCCACAAAACCACTCCCCGACTGAATGTCAGTGACGGGGTGTCCGGGGTACGCACCCCACACCGTTGTCGCGAACGCGAACGAAAACGCGTGCCAGAGATTGACACCAATGGAGCCGTAGCAAAGATCAGCAATCGCTTGTTCAATAACCGGACCGGTGATTTCGTCACGCATGGTTCGCGAGTCCGCAATCAGCGTCATCGAGAGAGTTCCCCAAACAACGTCGTTGCAGAACGCCACGGCTTTTTGAACGAAATCAGCCGGTGAGGAAGCCTCGAGGGCGGTCTCGCTCGTCAAGGCACAAAACGCTTCAACGTTGAAACACACGTCGTCGAATTTTGCGGGGTCCACGTTTCGAACAATGGTCCAGGGCAACTTGTCCCCCGAGCCGTCACCAATTTGTTGAGCGTCGTCGTGACTGGCGAGCATGGTCTCAAAGCGATCCTTCGCGCCCGGGTAATACGCCCGCCTCGTGGGCACTTCGGAGAACACCCGAGCGAGTTCTGCAAAGAATTCGTCGCGCTGCGCCCAGCCACGCTGCGTAATAAGCACGCGGGGTGTCAAGCAGTTAAAGCCCGCGTTGTTAATCAACATCGTCGCGACGTGCTTTGCCTGAAAACTAATTTCTTTCGCCGTCCAGTCGCCGGGCACGATTACGACGGGCGAAACGTTACCGAGTTCGCACGACACAGGCTTGTTCGTCAACGGCTCGTTGGCATCCTTTCTCCTCGCACCTTCTTCACCCACGCCAAAGACAATGGCGTCGTGCGTCTTGTCAGAACCCGTGACGTGAATGTCATTGACGCCTGGATGCTGCGTGAGAAATGCGCCAACGTGCGCTCCGCCGCTCACGATGCGCAAGAATCCCGGCTCAATCAACGCCGCCATAGCCTTTTCCCAGTACGGCACCAAGTAGTCGTTCACCGGATTGGCCTTAAGCAAAACGACTTTTCCTTCGGCAAATAATTTTGTCAAGACGTCTCGAGGTCCAAGCGACGCAACGTTGCCCGCACCGAGCACGAGTGAGACGCCCGCGTGCGAGGCCGGTGATTCATACGCCGCGGCTTGCCCTGCAACAACGTCCGTTTCGCTGACGCCCGGCTCCATCCATACTTCGGCCGTGATGCCGCCGTAAAGAACCTTGTCGAACGTGGACGCCGGTAACACCTGCACCGCAATGCGGTTACCGGGCTTGTGACGCACGGGTCCGGGGAATTGGGGCTTCGTACCGCTCGAAAGATCCAGCATGGACTGGCGAAATGTTTGGGCCATGCGAAGAAACGTTCCAATGCCACTGAAGATTTCTTCGCCACCGGCGGGACCGTTTGGATCAAGACCTTTTGCTGCACAAGCCGCGACGTTCCATTCTTCGCTAACGGCGTAGGTGTCTTTAATAATGCGTTCGAGAATGGTGGCACGCTGTCCAGGCGACGTCATGGCCCAGGCCATTGACTTTTCGCCCAGTTCGGCCACGAGTTGATTGAGCACGGGCTCGTTCACCGCAATGTGGTCTTGTGAACCCGAAGTTGGAGCACTCGCGCCCCGTTGCACAGTCGTCATAGCTGTACCCCCTCTTTCCTATGGGAGAATACAACCGTGACGACGAACGAAACACTGAGCGTGCCACCGGGTTGGTATCCCGATCCTTCCGGAGAAAAGCAGTGGCGGGTGTGGAACGGGAAAGAATGGTCCGACATCACTAGGGCCTACGTCCCTTTAACCGCAACACCTTTTCTATCGGTCGACCAGATTCGCGTTCTGTACGGGCTTCGCCGCTACGGGATTTTCAGTTTTTTTGCCGGTTCGGGCATGATTCTCGGTCTCGTGCACTATTGGCCCGGTTCACTTCATCCGGTGCCGTGGTGGTTTACAAATCTTTACGTGGCCCTTGGAGCGGCGCTACTCCTTCTCGGTTACGCGAGCTTTGCTCGAGCCGCGTTGCTGTTGGAAGAATCGACAACATATTCGGCGTATGTTCCCTTGGTGAACGTCGTGTTCGTTACGCTGCTCTGCCAGCACCGACTGCAGAATCCTTTTCTTCGTCGCGTGGTGATGTCTGAAGCGTCGCTCTTTGTTATCGCCGTGGCCGGAATTGGGATATCACCGTGGCTAATTGTTATTCCCGCGATGCTCTGTGCTCAGCACTTTTATTGGACGAATCTTCTTTTAGAACGCGCCGGCTGAGTGCGGAGTTGCACATAACGCAGTTCCAATAGGATTGCTCGAAGCGAGCGGTCAATGAGAGGCCGTACCTGAGGGAGGTTTTGCATGTCGTACGAAGAATGGGGTCCGTTGAAGGGGCTCATTGGCACGTGGGAGGGCGACCAGGGCATTGACGTTTCGTTCCACAACGACAAAGGCAAAATCGCAGAAACTCCTTTTCGAGAAAAGACCACTTTTAAGCCCTTTGGTCCCGTGGACAACGGTGACCAGTGTCTGTACGGTCTGGACTATCGCACGGCCGCGTGGCGCGAGGGTGAAGACAATCCCTTCCACACCGAAGTCGGTTACTGGATGTGGGACGCGAGTACGAAGCAGGTTATGCGATGCTTCATGATTCCTCGAGCCTCAACGCTGATTGCCGGCGCAACGGTAGAAGCCGATGCGACGAAGTTCACGCTCGAGAGCGAACTTGGCTCACCCACCTATGGCATTCTCTCCAACAAATTCTTGGACGAAATTGCGCGCTGTACGCGTTACGACGTCACAATCACTCTCGGCGATGACACCTTTAGTTACGACGAGACCTCGGTCATCGAGCACCGAAAAATTACGGACGTGATTTTGCACACTGATCGCAACACCCTGAAGCGCACGAGTTGGGAAGCCTAAAAAATGTACGACTGGTCCGAGGAACATCAAGCCATCACCGCCGTTATGCGGCGTTTCGTCGACGAGGAAATTCGTCCGCACATTGACGAATTGGAATTCGGCGACATGCCGCCATACGCCATTCTTCGAAAGATGTATGACGTCTTTGGACTAAAAGAAATGGCGCACGAGAACTTCAAACGTCAACTCGACAAGAAAATTAGTGGCGACGACACTCCTCGCACATCGCGTGGTTCAGACCCCGCCGCACAGTTGATCTCCACCATTGAGTTATGTCGCGTGAGCCCTGGACTACTTACCTCACTGGGCGTTTCGACGGGTCTCGCCGCGGGCACGATCAACAAGCTCGGTACGCCCGAGCAGATGGAACGCTGGGGACTTGATCTCATGACGCTCGACAAGGTGGGTTCGTGGGCCATCACCGAGCCTGACTCGGGTTCGGACGCTCTTGGTGGCATGCGCACGTCGGCGAAGCGCGACGGTGACGGTTACGTCTTGAACGGTCAAAAGACGTGGATTACGAATGGTCCCTACGCCGACACGATTGTGCTGTACGCGAAGCTCGACACCGGTGACGGTGAAGACATCCGAAACCGCAAGGTACTGACCTTCGTACTTGATAAGGGCATGGAAGGCCTCACCCAGTCAAAGCCCATGCGAAAGATGGGTCAACACGGTTCGCCTACTGGTGAGGTATTTCTGGCCGACGTGCACGTTGGAAAAGATCGCTTGCTCGGTGGCACTGAAGAACCCAAGGGCGGCGGTCGTCAAAGCGCCAAAGACAACTTTGTCTCCGAGCGTGCCGGCGTGGCCGCGATGTCACTTGGCGTCATCGAAGAGTGCGTCAAACTCTCCGTGGCGTACGCCAAGAGTCGCACACTGTGGGGAAAGCCCATCGGTGACTTCCAACTGATTCAGCTGAAGTTGGCGCAAATGGAAGTCGCACGAATCAACGTTCGCAACATGGTCTTCATGCACGTCGAGCGATCGCTCGACGGCGCAGTACCGACGTTCGCCGAAGCTTCGGCCATGAAGCTCTACGCCGCGCAGGCCGCGTGCCAGGTTGCTGACGACGCCATTCAGATATTCGGTGGCAACGGCTACGTGTCTGAATACCGCGTGGAACAACTCTCGCGTGACGCGCGCGTGCTTCGCATCTATGCCGGCACCGACGAAATGCAAGTTGTCGCGATCGCGAAAGACATGCTCCGCTCGTAGACACCGACTATTCATCGCTTTCTCTTAGGACGAAGGGACGCTGAGAAGGCTTGGGCTAAATTTTTATGGTGCCTACCCCTCCTCGTCCTCGGCGCGCCGGCCAGGACGAAGGATTCGTTGCGCAGCGTCACGAACTCGTGCGAGCGCAGTGGAATTTGAACTTTCTTCGAGGCGTCTACATTCGTTCTCAGCAAATGGATCTTGATCGAGCACGTGCGCTGGTGCACGAGGCCAAGCGTCAGGGTCCTCGTATTACGTGGCCATGGTGGCGCCGACTGCGATCACGTATTGCCTCGTACGTTCATCCACCCCAACCAACGCTGCCGGCGCCCGAGTTCTACGTCGACTGGCTCAGCCAACAACCGCACAGCGAACGACGAGAGGCGAATGGCACGTCAGAAAAAATATTGCTCGTCGTGGTTGGAGAAGACAACGACCAGACGCAACGTTCGATCCAAAGTCAAACCTTCTCGCCCGTCGCCACGCTCACATTTGCCAACTTCACTGACTTCGCCCGCGGTGCTGATGCCTCAATCACTGAGACCACGCCGAATTGGATCAGTGTCATTCGTTCGGGCGATGTTCTCTCGTCCAACGCTCTTAACGAATTGCTCGCCAGCACGACTGCGTCAACAGCCGGCATTATCTACGCCGACGAGGACCGTTGCGCCGGCGCTCTTCGAACAAGTCCACAGCTGCGATCCCCAAGTGTGGGGCCTCACACCATGTGGAGCTATAACGCGGTTGGCTATCCGCACCTTATTCATATCGACACGTGGCGAACTTTTGATGGTCTCGATGAACGTTTCGCGAGTGCCGCGATGTACGAGTTCTTCTTGCGTGCTTCGGCAAGCGACACTTCCTTTACGCACTGCAACCGAGTACTTCTAACTCGCGACGCGGCACAAGAATCGAAGGGGGAACCCGACGTCGACGACCAGATTCGCGCGCTCGAAAGTCACTGGCAGCAACTGGGAGTCGAGGGACGCGCGTTGCCCGGTACTGTCCCCGGACTCGTTGACTGGACCATTGAAACAAGCACACCACCGAGCGTGGACATTCTCATTCCGACGAGGGACCGACTCGACTTGTTGGCCGCGTGTCTTTCGAGCATCGAAGAAAAGACGGCCTATCCGAATTTTCACATCATCATTCTCGACAACGACTCTGTGGAAGAGACCACCGTGCAGTTTTTGCAAGAGACCAAGCACAGGGTGGTCGCGTGTCCTGGTCCATTTAATTACGCCGCCATTATCAATCGAGGCGTCGCTGCGGCAACGAGTGACGTAATTCTCACACTGAACAACGACACCCTGATAACGCAGCCGCATTGGTTGTCAGCCATGGTCGGAGCCCTCTCGCTCAACGATGTCGGTGTCGTCGGTAATAAACACGTGAGTCCGCAAGGTGGCGTGGTGCACGCCGGTGTCGTTGCGACACCAGACATTTTCAACGTCACCTACGAGTCGCGACCGGGCTTTGACGCTCGTTACGAACTCGCGAGCCGCGACGTTCTTGCGGTAACCGGAGCCTGCACGGCAATTCGGCGCGACCTTTGGACGGCACTCGGCGGGATGAACGAATCGCTCGAGGTTGAATGCAATGACATTGATCTATGTCTTCGCGTTCTTGAGATGGGCAAATACATTTTGTACTTGTCGAACGTTGAGATCATTCACGCCGAGAAAGCATCGCGAGGTCCGTCACTCGCGCTGGCTGACAATATCCGATTCTTTGAGATGTGGGATTTGTACAGCGGTGACGCCGACCCCTTCTTCTCACCGAATTACGACTTTGCGATGGGACGCGTCTCGTGTCGAATAACCGTGGCTCCCAGTGACGTCACTGGCTTTTTTCGTCACGAGCCGACTGAGGTACTGGGCCACAAAGAGTGACTGACTACGATATCCAACGAAGAAAGTTGTTGCGAACATGAGCCTCACGCAGAAAATTGTTGGAAGATTACGAGCCATCGCCAAGGTCTCACTCTTATTTCTTCGCTTTGCGACGCACCCGAGCGATTTCTTAACGCTCTATAACCGAGAGTCGCGCGTGGCCTCGTCGGCTCTCGACGTCGGCTTTGCAACAATTGAAGAAGAGCTTCGAGCCAGCGTGGCGTCACTGCAACGAGAAATTGAAGAACTGAAGAAGGCAACACGGACACCTTTGCAAGGTCCGAGTGAATGACAATTGATTCGCCATTGCGAATTAACTACTGGAGCCCGTGGAGTCCGGACGTTAGTGGCATTGCCACGTATTCGTCGCTTCTCTTGCCGGCACTGAACCAACGCGCCGACGTGCGACTAATTCACCCCGACGCCGAGACGGTCGCCGTTTCAAACGCCGTGAATGTTCGAAGCCCCAGTGAAGTGAACGCGGGCACGCTCGATGGTGACGCTGTCGACGTTTTCCACTTCGGTAATCACGTCACGTTTCACCACTGGATGTTGGCTCCTCTCATTCGTCGAGGTGGCATTGTCGTGCTGCACGAATGGTCACTCTTTGATTTCATGTATCCGTTACTGTCGCGCTCGAAAGAACTCTGGCAACGAGAACTGCGCTACAACCACGTTGACGTAGACAATCTTCACCGTCGACGCCAAGACCCTGGTTTCTTATTGCAGTTCCCGATGAATCGTCGGGTCATTGAATCGGCGTCGGTCATTGTTGTCCATACTGAGTGGCTTCGCGAAAAGGTGCTGCAACACTTCTCACACAAGGACGTTCGTGTTGTTCCGCTCGCGGGCGTGCCGCTTCCCTCGACGCCATTCAGCGAGGACTCGCCCATTGTCGTGCTCGGTGGCATTGGCCGTCACAAACAAGTTTCGACCGTGATCGCAGCTTTTTCTCAGGTAGCCAGGCAGATTCCCAATGCACGACTTTTGATTGTCGGGCGCGCGGACGATCCCGCCGAGATTCGAATGCTCAAAAAAGTCGTTCGAAGAGAGAGACTTTCCAAGCGAGTGGCCTGGGCCCTCAACGTGAATCGCGAGAAATATCTTGCACACTTGGCGAGCGCACGTTGCGTGGTTTCTCTTCGACCCGAGACCGCCGGCGAGATGAGCAACGTCTTGGTGGAGGCGTGGGGAGCCGGCAAGGTTGCCATCACGTCTGACCAACCACAGTTCCGTACCTTCGATGAGCGATATTGCCGACGGGTTTCTCTCGGCGACGAAGCCGAACGAGACCTCACAAAAGAATTGCTCGCGACCTACACTGACCCTGAACCCGTTCGAACCGGTGGACAACTCGCACGTCATCTCATTGACAACGAATACTCGTTGCCAGTTGTGAGTGAGCAGTACCTCAACATTGTTCGAGAGGTGCGGACCTCGCGAGGTGTCGACGTCACGAGCGGCGTCAACGTTTATGGATCGTGGGGTTCATCAACGGGACTGGCCGAAAAGTCACGGCGACTCGTTGAAGGGCTTCTCGAGGTTGACGTCCCGCTTTCGCTGCCGACAGATTTTCGTCTCGCGAACAATGATCCATCACTCGTGCCAACTTCATTTCTCACGGTCGAGCACCGTCCGCGTTACGCCATCAATGTGTTCACGGCGAACGTCAACGAATTCCACTTAATTGGAGCTGATATCACCGGATCCAATCGAGCACCACGCTGGAATATCGGACTATGGATTTATGAGTTTCCCCGCCTTGGTGCTCTCATGGCCAAACGCACCTCCCGGGTCCAAGAGATCTGGGCCGGTAGCCACTTTGCCGAAGCAACGTTTCGCGCATCTTTTGACGGACCAATAATGGTGATGCCCGACATTGTGACGCGGCGAAGTGCCACGCAATCAAAAGATCAAACCAAACAACAATTCAACCTTGACCCCACGTCAACAATCTTTTTTTATTCGTTCGACTTTGCGAGTGGTTGGTCACGCAAGAATCCTCTCGCCGTCATCGCGGCGTACCGCGAGGCTTTTGGAAACGCCAACGTCGAAAATCAATTGGTCTTAAAAGTGAGCCAGTTGCCAAGCGACTACCGCGACATTCTCGTAAACGAGCTTCGCGGACTCAATGCACGACTCATCGATGAACATATTTCCCAAGAGTCTTTTGGCAACTTGTTGAACGCCATTGACGTTTTCGTTTCACTGCATCGCTCTGAAGGTTTCGGTCTCGGAATGGCCGAATCCATGGCGCTCGGTAAAACGGTGATCGGTACCAGGTATTCGGGCAACCTTGATTTCATGAACGACGACAACTCACTCCTCGTGGACTACGAGTTGGTTCCTCTTCGTGCCAACGACGCCAAGGCGAATCCCGGTCTCGAGCGAATTGTTGATCTAGGTAGTCCGTGGGCGGAACCGAATGTAGACAGTGCGGTTCGAGCACTGCGGACAGCCGCGGACAAAGATATTCGAAACACACTCGGTCCTCGAGCAGAAAAAACCATTTCCGAACACTTCAGCAGCTCGGTCGTTAGCGCGAAAGCGAAGCTTCGACTACGCGAACTGGCGTTGGACTTAGCAACGCCTTAAGTGCTGGCGATTGCCTTTTCTATCTGAGCGTGATTCCAGAACAACAGCGTGCCCTGATCGCGCGAATGCGGATGTCCGAATGCACCAACGAGAAAAGGTTCAATCTCTTTGTATTGGGGACCGTTGGCGTAGCGAACGACAATCGTAGAAACATTATGAATTCGCGCGAAGGTTCGAAAGTCCAAGACGTGTTTGACGGTGAGCTTTGGAAAATTCGGCAGCGTCGTGATAGCAAGGCCAGGTATTTGACCAGTGTTCACGCCGTAAAGGGCACGAATCATTGCGGCCGAGACGTCGGAAGGATTGAGTGCCGTAATGCCGACGTTCACGCCTTGCTTGTTGCCAACAATGGCTTCACCACCGATGATCTTGTAGGGAAAGTTGGTGACGGCTTGGTCAAGTAACGCTGTCGTCGTGAGATTGATGGGATATGGGAACATTAAGGTGACCGAACCGGGTTTCATAACCTGACTGGCTTCTTTGCTTAAGAGCCACGGCTGCACGGCAGTGGGTTGCACATTCTCGGTCTTAAGAGGAACAATCGAAGCCAGCACTACCAAGCTGATCCCGAGCACCACGCTCGCGCGAAGAAGGGTTTGTCGTTGCGTGGAACCACCGGTACCTCGCCACCACGCAATGCCGCGGTCGAGACCGAAACCAACAAGCAGACCAATTAGTAGCCAGCAGAAGTAGAAGTATCGAAGTGGTTGCACGTTGTCGAAGTATTTAAGCGCCGCGATGATCTTGTACGGAGAAAAATACGACGTTGTTCTTCCGGCAACGTGAAGTCTGGTGCCAAGTGACACGCCAGCGATAATGATTGTCACGATGGCGCCAAAGCGCACTGCTCGCACTCGCCACCACCTGAGTGCAATGAACAAGAGCACCAACAGCAAGGGAATGCCGACGTAGCTTCCATTTTCAACGGTGCTGAACGACGATATGGTCTGCGCCACTCGGCCAAAGGGTGCCCACCACGTATTGGGGCCAGGAATGAAAAAAGACTGCAGGTCACTCGCGTAACCCTGAATCCACGGATGCGAAGCACCCTTCACGGAATCCTTGCCCATCATCTCGTAGAGAGGCAGGGCGAGAATGACCACGGCTGGAATAATCATCCACACAATTGACTTGGCCACGTAGCGAATCCGCTCGATGGAAACCTCGCGAGGAAAGAGAGCCGCAGCGACGACCAGACCAATCGCGGCAACAAAGAGGGTCATCAATGACCGCTCCGGAGAAATGAGAAAGTCCGCGGCAGTGAGAACACCAATGATGAGACCAGCCTGGCGCGGAGAACTCTTCTTCGTTACGAGTAAATACAAGTTGTACAAAATGAGAGGTGGCAGCGGTGCGAATACCAAGAAGAGGTGGCCATATCCTTGATTGAACTGTTCGATCGAAAACCCGTACAGCAAGCCCGCGACGAAACTTCCGGTACGTGAAATGCCCAAACGACGCGCCACCCACTGCAACGACACGGCAGAAAGAATCATGCCCAGTCGCATCAAAATCATGAACGTCGCCACCGGTCCAAAAATCACCGTGATTGGCGAGAACAAGATTGCGAGCCCCGGCATCGACGTGTTGTCCAACAAGTTGAGTCCGCGAGGATAATTCATCCAGTTCGAAATGAACGGATTGTGGCCGTGACCGAGGGCGTAGACGGGCCAGGCTAAGAACCAGACTTCTTGTGCTTCGTCACCACCGGGTCCGCCAACAATATGCGTGTTGCTGAAAATCTCGGGCCCGTAGAGCCACATCGTCAGAGCCAAAAAGACAACGAGGCTGAAGGCAATGTAGAGCCAGGAACTGCGGCTTCTTCTAAGAAAAGTGGGCAGAGTGAGGGACAAGTGGTTTCAATCCTCCGTTGCGAACACCCATGCTTAGCACAAGCAGTTTTGTTTGCTTGTTCTTGGTCCACGGCGAAAAGTTAAATTTCCTTTTGACCACAACGGCCGCATTCATTGCGAAAAGATCACCGTTCGATTGCCGACGAGAGCCACGCGGTCTTCGGCCACGAGTCGAACGGCGCGTGATAACACCGTTCGTTCAATGTCTCGACCGATCGCCACGAGGTCTTGCACCTGTCGGGCGTGCGACACGCGCACCACGTCTTGTTCAATAATGGGACCTTCGTCAAGATCGCGAGTTACGAAATGGGCAGTCGCTCCTATGAGCTTCACACCTCGCTCGTAGGCGCGGTGATACGGACGCGCTCCTTTGAATCCCGGCAGAAACGAGTGGTGGATGTTGATGATCTTTCCCGAAAGCTGTTGGCACACGTCGTCAGAAAGTATTTGCATGTAGCGCGCAAGAATCACCAAGTCGATATCTAACTCTTTAACGATTTCAAGCACTTTCTCTTCAGCGACTGATTTCGTCTCCTTCGTCACCGGTACGTAGTGATAAGGAACGCCGTACTGCTCGCAAAGTGAACGACAGTGCTCGTGATTTGAAATCACTGCGCAAATCTCGATTGGAATGTCACCGTGGGCGCGACGATAAAGAAGGTCCGCTAAGCAGTGATCAAAACTAGACACCATGACGACCGCGCGTCGCTGTACCTCTTCGTGACGAATACCAAGTGTCGGTGCAAACCCTGCCGTCTGTGCATCAATTGCTTGGCGAACGTTGCTGATGTCAGCAATCGGTGATTCAAAACGGGTTCGCATGCAGAACTGTCCCGTGACGGGATCAGAAAATTGATCGTTCTCCAAAATGTTGCCTTCGACATCGGCAATGCCCGTGGCCGTGGCTTTTACGATGCCCGGGCCGTCGGCACACTGCATGGTGAGCACGTAGGAGGGCATTACAAAGGCTACAACGAGGTACGAAGTTGACTCACTGCGCTCGTAATTCTTTGATGGTTTGTAGTTGCTCGTTGACCAACGTGACGATCCGTTCAATCTCTTTGTCCTGCGCTTCAAGGTGTGCCTGGATTTGAATGGACTCGTGCAAAATGGCGTCCGCGTCATTAAACGTCGCTTCAGCGCGCTTGTCCGAGGCCGCGCCGGCAATGTTCTGACCCACGATGATGATCGAGAGCAGTACCAACTGCAAGAACGTTTGGGCAATCCAGGAAATGATGCCTTCGCCGCCCGGTCGAAGTGCTGCCGGCAGGCCAATGAAGGCAAGAATGGCAAAAAGGTAGGCGCACCACATGGTGCCAACGCCAGTCGTGATCTTGACCGCCAGCCACGCGTTGAAGGTCGTGACGGGACCACCCTGGGGCAACTGGTCCACAACCTTGGTCGGACCTTCTTTTTTGCGTTGCGCAATACGGGGATGAATATGGTGAGTGAAGTCAACGGGCATAGAAAAATTGTCTCATGAAGTGCCCGGATCAGCGCTGATACCGAGAAATTCAAGGGGTGACCAAGGTCCCTAGACGACACATCAATTTGCGTTGTTAACTAATTGAATCTGCTCGTCAAACGACCAGCACTAGTCGTGACAACAAACGATGCACCACGAAGGAATCTCGAACTCCGAGGGAGACGAGGCGAGAGAATCTGTGATTTTCTGGTCCTTTAACCTTCAGGCTCCACAATCAAAGCCGCACGCGGAATTTCACGGAGTTGGCTAGCTGAAAAGCACCCCACCAGCCCTATCTCCTGCCCCCCCTCGAAGCAAGAGATGGGGCTGATGGCTATATAAACGGAGAATTACTTTCGAGAATGGTTCGTCCGTCTTACGAAAGATTGACCCGACGTCGAAGAGCAACGACGGCCCAGACGGCTTCAACGACCCCAAAGGGCCACGCGCCTGAAATGAATCCGTAGATGCTCGACGCCAAGCAGCCAACAACGAACAATGAGACGTATACGCGACCGCGCCGTTCGAGTGCGTACATCGACATCATGAACGTCAAGGCAACAACACCATACAAAGTGACCACGAAGCGACCTTAGTTGCGTGCTTGCTTTGCCTTCTTTTCAACGTGTTTCCTTTGTCGTCGAACACTGCGTGGCAGTATTTAGAGCATCGCGTACGAACTAAAGATTGACAGTCGCCCCAACGACACGGCTTGGCCCATGGCCACGTGGCCCGTTCCCTCAGACACGGTGCTGCGAGGTTCGTGGGTGGAACTTCGGCCCACCTCAGTGGCAGACGCGTTCGAACTCTTTGAAGCACTGGACTTTCCAGAAGTGTGGAACTACATCCCCGCGCGACGACCTAAGAGCCAGCATGACTGGGTGGCATTCATTGAAGCAACACTTGCCGAGCCCTCCTGGTTTCGTTGGACGGTTCGCTTGCAAAAAGATCTTGGTGACGTGCGCGCGGGCACCGTCATCGGCACAACGTCGTATCTTGATTCTTCCGCCAACGACGCCCGCACTGAAATTGGAGCGACGACGTACACGCCGTCGGTATGGGGATCGAAAGTGAATCCCGATACGAAGTTTCTTCTCTTGGACTACGCCTTTTCGATTCTCGGTATGGGCCGCGTGCAGTTAAAAACCGACGTGCGAAACACCCGCTCGCAGCGCGCCATTGACCGCCTCGGTGCGACCTACGAAGGCGTACTTCGCCGCTACCAGCGACGTGGCGACGATACGGTTCGCGACACCGTCATGTTTTCCATCACGGTCGAAGAATGGCCGTGTGTTAAAGAAGGACTCTTGTCACGGATTGCTAACGACTGAGACATAGTCGCACGTTGAAATCGAGAAATTTACTTGGCTTGCTGGGCTCGCCACTTGGCGTAGCGACCACGTCCGGCCAACATGTGCTCCGTCGACGCTTCGTCGTTCACATTTGCGACCAACGCTGAATTCGATAGTCCTAGCGCACCAATAACCATGACGATCAGTGACACCACTTCAAGCACCACGTAGCCGCCGCCACGAATTTTCTCGTCATAGAGGATGAAACCAATTCCCATCGAGACAAACGGATTGACCAATATCAACGTCGACTGCGACGCCGTGAACGGTCCTACTTGCAAAGCACTCTGCATTAAAAGAAATGAAGAGAGGCCCACGACCGCAAGTCCGTAGAGCTGCCACGAAGAAAACAGTGTGCCCCAACCAACCACCAGCGCGTTGGACACTGATTTCGTCAGCGCCGCCGTCAGCGCAAAGCCGGTCGAAGCGCCAGCTCCCAAAAAAAGTGCGCGCCACCACGGCGGCCCCCGTCTTCCCATGGCGACAAAGACAGCTACAACAATTGCTACGACGACGACAACGCCAAACCACTCTTTGCCGCTCGGGGGTGTCGGTCCATCCGTCGGCGACGCTGCGAGGAGAAAAACAGCGAGGCCCACTGACGTCAACACCGCGGCAAAAGCATCACGAGACGTCATCGGTGCTGAAAACCAAAACCGAAGAATCAAGACAATCATCACGAGTTCACTCACGAGGATTGGCTGCACCAAGTTCAGCGTGCCTTTATGAAGCGCCGACGCCTGCGCAACGAAACCAAGGATCATGACAAAAAATCCAAATATCCACACCCGGCGTTGCACCATATGACGAATCATGGAAACCGATGGCCCATTGCCCGCCGGAGCGTCCTCGACACCAAGTCGTTGACAAATGGTGGCTACCGCATTCGCGAACGACGCTCCAACGGCGAGAAGAAAGACCACATTTGAAGCCTAGGGTTCGGCGAAGTCCCAATTGAAGAAGGCATTCATTCCTGCAGTCCTGCGGCGAGACTCGACCGAAGAAATCCCCTAACAAGACCCACGGCGCCGAATCACCTCCCCCAGTAACGAACCCGAAACAACCACGTGCTGAAATGGTGGTGTTAACTCACTTTTTATCGATATCGATCCATCCAAGGCGTGGGATGAGGTCTTCTCTGCGCCCGGTGTGCCACGTCCCGTTTACAAAGAAATAGTTGACATCCTTGTCAACTTCAACGCCGTCGACCTACGTTCACGTTTTGATCAACTGGGTCGCACCTTTGCGGAGCGAGGTGTGACCTTCGCGCTTGGTGGCGAAGAGCGGCCGTTTCCTTTAGACCTCATTCCTCGCATCATCACTGCAGTTGAGTGGGGAGAGTTAGCTGCCGGTATCCGCCAGCGCGTTTTGGCACTGGAAGCATTTCTCGACGATGTCTATAGCCACGGCAAATGTTTGGATGATCACATCGTTCCGCGATCGCTTGTGACGTCGAGTCCGCACTTTCGACGTGAAGCAATGGGCATTGACTCAGATAACGCGTCGCGCATCACGGTATCGGGCATTGACATCATTCGTGACGAGGAGGGAAAGTTCCGAGTCCTCGAAGACAATGTACGAATCCCTTCGGGCGTTTCTTACGTCATTGAAAATCGCCGAGCCATGACCCAGAGTTTTGGAACGCTGTTTTCTCATCACCGCGTTCATCCGGTCGACGAATACCCGGCACGCTTACTCGCGGCTCTCCGACGTTCCGCACCCGAAGGCGTGCGCGATCCCACGATCGTCGTTCTCACGCCGGGCGTTCACAACTCGGCGTATTTCGAACACGTGCTGCTTGCTCGATTGATGGGCGTAGAACTCGTGGAAGGAAGTGATCTCTTAGTCCTTGGCAACAACGTGTTGATGCGAACCACGCACGGTGAGCGACCGGTCCACGTTATCTATCGCCGCGTCGATGACGAATGGCTTGATCCTTTGCACTTTCGACCCGATTCCATCTTGGGCGTGGCCGGTCTCGTGAACGCTGCGAGGGCCAAGACTGTCACCATCGCTAACGCGATAGGCAACGGCGTGGCCGACGACAAATTGCTCTACACCTACGTGCCTGATCTCATTCGTTATTACCTCAACGAAGAACCCCTACTGCACAACGTCGAGTCGTTTCGTCTCGAAGATCCTGATTCATTGCACGAAGTGATCGAACATCTTGAAAAGTACGTCGTGAAACCCGTCGACGGTTCAGGAGGGAAAGGCATCGTGATTGGCCCCCAAGCCGACGAAGCCACGCTCACGGCGATGCGAAAGACGCTGCTGCACGATCCTCGAGGTTTCATTGCGCAACGAACCGTCGCTCTTTCGACGGTGCCGACCTTTGTCAATAACCACTTAGCGCCGCGACACGTTGACCTTCGACCTTTCGCCATCAACGACGGGAAGGACGTATGGGTGTTACCAGGTGGTCTCACGCGCGTCGCTCTTCCCGAAGGCGCGCTCGTCGTGAACTCGAGCCAAGGCGGAGGATCCAAGGACACCTGGGTGCTCGCTGACGAAAGTGAAATCGCTCGCGAAGCTGAAGTGATGCGAACCAACGCCGCTCGCCTGTTGTCACCACCGGTGAACGGTGCCTTTCGCCAGTACGGACCTGATCCTGATTCGAGTGGGGACCAATGAGTCGCGGCATGCTTTCACGCCTTGCCGAGGCGCTCTACTGGATTGGGCGTTACGTCGAACGCGCTGACGACACGGCCCGCATTGTCGACGCCTACATTCACCGGATCGCCGAAGATCCCTTTGGCGACCCCGACGCCGCTTGTCGTTCGCTCTTTGCCATTTTGGGAACGAAGATTGACCCCGACACCCCCGTCAGCCGAGAAAACGTGCTCAGCGAACTCGTCTACGACCAAACCAATCCCAGCGCGATTACTGGAGCCTTGTTAGCCGCCCACGAAAATGCGAGACGCGCTCGCGAGGTCATTTCTTCAGAAATGTGGGTGTGCCTTAACTCAACGCGAAACGACCTCGGTGCCCAACGAAGCGAAGCTACGCGCGTGGGTTCTGCCAGTTACATGAAATTCATTCGCGAACGCTCCGCGCTCTTTGCGGGACTCACCGACGCCACCATCAGCCACGACGAAGCCTGGCAGTACCTCATTCTCGGGCGAAGTCTCGAACGAATTGACATGACCGCACGACTGCTGGAGAGTCGTTTACTCGCCGCCGAACACTCACCTGACTGGCTGACGCTTCTTCGAGCCGCCGGAGCCATGGAGTCATATCTTCGAGCGTCTTCTAGCGGATCGGACCCCGCCGCCATCGTGACCTTTCTCTTGCTCGATCGCACCTTTCCGCGTTCGGCCTTTCATTCGCTGAACGTGGCCGATCGTTGTTTGGAAGAGTTAACGGTGGCCGGCAGCCGCAGCGACACCGTGAATCAGGCGAGACGGACCATTGGTTTTGCTCGCACGCGGCTCGAGTATTCGGATCCGCGCTCGGTACTTAGCGAGTTGCAGGATCTGTTGGACTTCCTGGAACAAACCTGCGCCACTGCTAACAATGAAATCACGGCCCACTATTTTCGCCAGGTTGTGGCCGTCCCGTGGGAATCGGAGCAGGGTACGTGAGCTTGCCTACCGACAGCGCCCGTCTAGAAATCGTGCACGTAACTGGTTTCAATTACGAAGGCTTCGCCGACTCTTCGTACAACGAGGTTCGCATGTCGCCAATTACCCTGGCGCGCCAGAACGTTCTCGACGCTTCCATTCACGTTCGCCCAAACGCCGTGCAGTCCACCTACCGCGACTACTTCGGCACAATTGTCACGACCTTCGACTTGCACGAACCACACACGCGACTCGAAGTCACGGCCAAAGCAACCGTCACGACCGTCCTCGAACCAGTGAATGGCGAATCCGTACCGCTCAGCTCGCTGCAATTGCCACTAGCCATTGACAAATTTACGGAATACCTTGTCGCTACTCCTCGCACCACCATGAGCAACGCAGTTCTAGAAGACCTTCGAACACTCGTGCCCAAAACTGATGACGTCGCCGAGATTGTAAGCGTCGTCCAAGCCTGGGTGCGCGAGCGCGTCTCTTACGTGCGCGGCTCGACGCACGTCTCGTCAACCGCACAGGAAGTTTGGGAACAGCGAGAGGGCGTCTGTCAGGACATGACCCACGTGACAATTTCGCTACTTCGCTCCCTCGGAATTCCTGCTCGTTACGTGTCGGGCTATCTCCATTCAAATTTCGAGGCGGGGCTCGGAGAAACAGTTGTCGGCGAAAGTCACGCGTGGGTTGAGTTCTTTTGTGGATCGTGGGTAGGTATTGACCCCACGAACGGCAGTGACATTGGACTGCACCACGTCACCGTGGCCAAGGGCAGAGAATATGGTGACGTTCCGCCCTTAAAGGGCATTTATCACGGTGGACCGTCAAGCGCACTGGGCGTCGTTGTTGAAATAACGCGCACGGCGTAACGAGCAATCGAATTTGTTAAGCATGCACCCGCAGTACGGTACGTTTTAGCGCGAACAACGAGCCAAGTGAGGACCCATGGCGTCATTTCCCTACGCAAGTGACTACGAGATTCATCGAGGTCTCCCCGAAAAAGGAACACCTCGTTCAACGTTGCTCGCCCAGTTGCATGACATGGCCAAACGCGAGGATCCCAGTTGGGAAACGGGCAAGTGTTCGGGCACCATGTACTGCGGCGACCACGATCACTACGACTTTTTAAACGAAGCCTTCAGTCTCTTTTCTCACGTCAACGCGTTGCAACGTGACATGTGTCCCAGCGCCACGAAATTCGAAGCCGAGATTATTGCCATGACTCTCGACATCCTGGGGGCAAAGAACATTACTGACGCCGAACCGGTGGGCCTCTTAACGACCGGGGGCACGGGTTCCATTGCGCACGCGATGCTTGCGTATCGCGAGTACTACGCGAACGAACGAACTCGCCCGAACGTCATCAAACCCGAAACGGCGCATCCGGCTTTTTCCAAGGCTTGCCACCTCTTTGGTATCGAACTTCGAGAAGCCCCGATTGATCCCGTGACAACGCAAGTTGACCTCGACTGGGTCCGATCGCACATTGACGCCAATACCGTCGCACTTATTGGATCGGCGTGTAATTACGGCTACGGCACGGTTGATCCAATCATGGAACTTGGCGAATTGGCACTCGAACGCAACGTGGGACTGCACGTCGATGGTTGTCTCGGGGGCTTCATCTTGCCCTTTGGTCGAGAACTCGGCTACGACATTCCGGCGTTTGACTTTGCTATTCCAGGGGTCACGTCGATTTCCGCCGATACGCATAAGTACGGTTACGCCTTGAAGGGCACGAGCGTCTTGTCGTTTCGTGACAAGAGTCTTCGAAACAGTCAGTATTTTTATCAAACCGACTGGACCGGTGGAAAATACTGCTCGCCCGGTATGGACGGATCGCGCTCGGGCGGACTGCTCGCGGCGACGTGGGCTTCAATGGTGCAACTCGGTCGAGAGGGGTACATGAAATACGCAAAGGAAATATTTTCGACATCCGCGAGCATGCAAGCAGCCGTGCGCTCGCATCCGGAACTACGGATCTTGGGTAACCCCAGCTTCCTATTTTCCTTTACGTCGGACGACTTTGACGTGTACCACGTGAATGACTTTCTTCGCCAACGTGGTTGGCGTCTCAACGGTCAGCAGTATCCGAACGCGCTGCACATGGCCGTGACGCGACCACAGACTCAGCCGGGCGTCGTCGAAGCGTGGGAAGTCGACCTCGCCGATGCCGTGGCCTACGCAATCGAACATGCGCCTAGTGCCCCTGCTTCGGGTGCCATCTATGGCGGGGTGGCCGGCGGCATGACCAACGAAGCCGACGAATTCATTCGAGCCGTCATGGCCGACATGATGGACACGCAGTCCGCTCTTCCTCCCCTCTAATGGAGACTGACTCTCGCGCGTGCTTGTGCGTGGACCTCGGGACGGGTGGCCCCAAAATTGGCGTCGTATCTCTAACGGGTCACGTGCTTGCCAAAGAGTTCCACAACGTGCGAACCAACTACGGACCACGCGGCGAAGCCACGCAAGACCCCGGCGAATGGTGGCGAATCATTAAAGAAGCGAGCCAGCGACTTCTCAGCAATAGCACTGTTCGAGCGAGTGACATAGTCGCGGTTGCCATCACCGGCCAGTGGTCGTCAACCGTTCCGGTGGACGCGAATGGCGCACCGACCGGGCTGTGCATCATGTGGATGGACTCGCGCGGTGCCAAGTACTCGAGAAGATTCATTGGCGGCCCCGCCCAGGGTTACCGTCCACTTCGCGTATTGAAGTGGATTCAGCACACCGGCGGTGCACCTTCGCTCTCTGGCGCCGACCCCATTGGCCATTTTCTCTACTTGCAAAGCCAAGAGCCCGCACTTGTGGAGCGCACCAGATGGTTTCTTGAGCCCGTGGACTTTCTCACGATGCAATTCACGGGCACGGCAAACGCATCACACGCATCCATGCAAGGAGCCTGGCTCACCGACACTCGTCACCTTTCTACCTACTCGTACGATAAGTCGCTCGTTCGGTTGCTCGGCATTGACGAAGAAAAGTTGGCGCCTCTTCGACCCATTGGCTCCATTCTTGGGGTCGTACAACCATCGGTCGCTCGCGAACTGGGCCTCAACGCGGATGTTGCCGTCATCACGGGCCTACCCGATCTCCAAGCAGCGGCGCTGGGCGCCGGAACCACCTCGATGTATCAAACGCATCTAGCGCTCTCGACCACGTCGTGGATCAGTTGTCCCGTCCCAAAAAAGAAAACCGACATTGCTCATTCAGTCGCCACAGTGCCGGGACTCACCAACGACAGTTACCTACTTGTCAACAATCAAGAAACGGGCGCGAAGGCACTCGACTGGGTCAGAACCGTGTTGCTGGGCAGCGAAGCACTTTCCTACGACGACCTGTGCGCCATGGCTGAAAAGTCGCCGGCCGGATCGAACGGCGTTGTCTTTACACCGTGGTTGGCGGGCGAGCGTTCGCCCATTGACATGCACAGTGCTCGGGCTGGCTTTTCCAATCTCCAACTCGCGACTTCGGCCAATGATCTGGTGCGCTCCGTTCTCGAAGGCGTGGCCTACAACAGTCGTTGGCTGTTGCACTACGTCGAGCGTTTCACCAAGCAACCGTTGGAGCCCATTCGACTGGTGGGTGGCGGAGCGCAGTCACCACTGTGGTGCCAGATCTACGCCGACGTGCTGAACCGAACGATCGAACAGGTGCCAGACCCGATGTATGCCCAACTACGCGGTATGGCTGTGCTCGCCGGTGTCGCCCTTGGTGAACGCACCTTGGGCGAAATCAACCATGTACTTCCCGCGGCGCGACGTTTTGATCCAAACCCTGCCGTCACCGACCGTTATGACCAGCTCGCCGCGCAGGTGCCAACGATATTTAAGAACTCAAGACAGCACTGGCGTTCACTTCGCAGTTGGTAGAAGTGAAAAATGCGGTTCTAGAGGCTCAGCTGGTCGGCTTCGGCTTCTTCTACCGTTAACTCGGCGGCTGGGTCTGCCTCTAAGCGGGCAGCAGCAATGGGCAGCCCACTTCGCACTGATTGGCCGTAGGTACCGTCGTCAATGCGTAGAAGGGCTGCTTCAACTTGGTTAAGGCGGCGGCGAAGCGTTGCTTCAATGGCACTGTCGTAGCCTTCACCAACGAGCGACTCGGCCGAGTCATCATGGTCGCCTTGTTCGTTGGCTCCTTCTCGGTCCTCAAGGGACGCAACGTCAAGGTTGCCAATGAGTTTCAAGATGCCCAGACGTTCGGTGTCCAAGAGTTCTCTGGCTTCGTTCAAATCCATTAGGTTCCCCCGACTCGTAACACTCTTCTCAGTGTAAGCACGCCAGACACGCCGGTTGGTGGGCCAACTACGTCCAAAGGTCCGTGCTCTCTTTCTCGCGCTCAGTCTCTTGCCCCCACCAGCACCTATTCGTATGCCGCGGCATTCAACGTTAAAGTGCACGTTGAGACGCGGAAAGGCTCAATATGTTGATTGTCACGATGAATGATTTGCCGGGTTACAAAATTACCCGAGTGCTTGGTGAAGTAAATGGTTTGACGGTTCGCACGAGAAACGTTGGCGCCCAAATTGGTGCGTCGTTTAAAGCGCTGGGCGGCGGCGAACTAAAGGGCCTCACGAAGCAGTTGACCGAAGCTCGCCAAGAGGCGCTCGATCGCTTGACGGAAGCTGCCCAGGCCATGGGCGCCACCGCTGTCCTGGCCGTTCGCTATGACTCCAATGAATTAGCGGGCACGTTCCAGGAGATTCTCGCGTACGGTACCGCCGTGATCGCCGAGCCAATTTCCTAACAGCGTTTATCGGCGCCGTTGGCCGACATGTCCACGATTACTCGTCGCTGGCGAGTGGAAAATAGAACTTCTGCAGTTGGCGAAGGGCCGAAAGCACGTTCCAGAGCGCTTGGGGAGCAACGCCGCTCAGCGAGACGCGTGCTTCTAAAGGAGCCTTACTCGGACTCGTTTTAAGATTTTTTTTTTTACTGTTCACTTTTTCTTCGTCTTCTTCGTCACCGTCTTCTTCCTCCAACGGCTCACTTCCAAACAAATCGGGGCGTGACGTCATGGCGTCTTCCACTTCGTCAAAGTGTTCGACACGAAATTGATCAAACAGCGTGCGCCAGCGTTCTGCGCCTTCGAGAGACTCAAACGCTGCGTGGATCCGAGCGGGCGTCATCAGTCGCTCAAGGCCGGGAACTTCACTCGCCAAAAACTCGAGTCGCAAGTAATCGAGGAAAGAAATGGCAGGAACGTGCAAATCAATCTCTTCAAATTCAGGCAAGTGTTCACGAAGATGCTCGTCCTTCAAAAACGAGGTCGTGAGCAGTAATGAAAGCACCTGCTCTTCGGGATTCTCCGAAAGCGCGACCAGACTTTTTCCAACGGCGGCCGTGTCGCGCGTGCCGCCGCCGTACGCGTCATTCACAATATCGCCAATGCTCGCAATGATGCGCGAAAGTAGCAGTGCCACGGGGCGAGCGTTTTCAATCTGTTCATCGTCCAACGACGCCACGAGTTCAGCAAACGGTTGCGTCATTGCTGAGCGCATGGCGCGAAGCGCCGTCTCGTGCACTTCTGATGGCGAAACATCGTCTTCGGCGAACAGCGAGATACTCGATGCACTTAGTGTTGAAAAGTCGCCCCGCATCAAATCAACGAGCAAGCCAGCAAACTCAACGTAGAGATCAGTTCCTTTACCCAGTCGCTTTCGTACCGAGGCCATCGAAGGCGTAGCGTTTGGTTTTTGGAAAAAAAC
>Ga0302320_10002244_pt1 | contig 45918 bp, 39 predicted proteins | sample Bog_T0_3_FD_202130 | JGI IMG/M metagenome (GOLD analysis project Ga0302320, IMG submission 202130) | Peat permafrost microbial communities from Stordalen Mire near Abisko, Sweden - Bog_T0_3 | ecosystem: Environmental > Terrestrial > Soil > Wetlands > Peat | place: Sweden: Abisko, Stordalen Mire...
AGAACGGGATCGATCCGGAAGGCCGCCAGCCATCTCAATGTTGCGGCTTCTGCCATCAGCCGGCAAATCCTGGCGCTCGAAGTGCAGTTGGGGACGCCGATCTTTCAGCGCCTTCCGAAGAAGCTGATCTTGACGGCCGCGGGTGAGGTCCTGATCGGCCATGTACGCCAGACCCTGAAGGAATTAACCCGCGCGCAGGCCAAGATCGAAGAACTCAAGGGGCTGCGGCGCGGCGAGATTACGGTCGCGATGATGAGCGGACTGGCATCGAACCTGGTTCCAGGGACCGTCAAGGAATTCCGTCTCACCAATCCGCGAGTCAGGCTGATTCTAACGCTTTTCACCACCGGCGGGGAAATTCAGTCCGCGGTGGCGAGCGGCGAGGCGGATCTGGGGATCGGGTTCGATTTCACCAAGGACAACAATCTCAAGGTGCTCGCCCGCGCGGTCGGCAAGCTGGGCGCGGTCATGGCACCGACCCATCCACTGGCGAAACGCAACGGCATTCGCCTCAGCGACTGCATGGATTATCCGCTTGTGGTCGCGGACAGCAGTACCGCCATCAGGCCCTATCTGGACGCCGCCTTCACGCGGGTCGCACTCGATCTCCAGCCGATCATAGAAACCAACGCCATCGAGATCATGCGGCATGCCGCGATTTTGGAGAACGGGATCACGTTCCTGACGCCGTTCGACATTGAATTCGAACGGCGTGCCGGGCGGCTGGTCTACGTTCCCGTTCGTGAACTATCCCATGATACCCAGGCGCTGATGCTGATCGGCCACGAGCGCGGCAGCAGCGCCATCGCCAGCGTTCTTTCCGAAATGCTGAAGGAGATGATGCGGGAGGCTGCTACCTAGGGCGGGATGGGTTTGCATTGAGTCGTTGCGGCGACGGAAGTGAGCTCCTTCTCTCGCTTGCGGGGGAGGGTTGGGGTGGGGGTGCATCCGCATCACTGCTGCCGGAGTGCTGAGAGAGATTTCCTCCACCCGCCCCGCGAAGAGCGCGGCGACCTCCCCCGCAAGCGGGAGAGGTGAAGCGGACACGGCGAACCGATTCAATCAATCATCATCACGCATCTAGCAAGCGGCGATCGACGCCAGAAAGGGGATGATGGCTTCCGCCAGACGCGCGGGCGCGGAAAATTGCGGGGCATGGCCGGTCGGCAGCGACACCACCGACGCACCGGGCGCACGGGCCTGCATCGCGCGCTGCACAGGCAGAATGACGGAGCGGTCGTCCAGGGCTTCGACGTAGAGCCGTGGGATTCGACCGTAGCGGGCGGATGTCGCGGGCGTCGTCACCGCGCGGCCGCCCTCACCCTGCGGCGTCAATTGTGCGGCCGCAACTGCTGCGTCGCTCTCCGGGCAATCCTGCAGGAAAAAGGCAATGGCGGCTTCGGACGGCACGTGAGACGTCCGACGATTTGCCGACCATACGAGGTGCGGCCAGATGCCGGCCGCTTCGGGATGCTGCGCGCTGACGGATTTGACGATGTCCTCAAAACTCTCCCCGCCCGGCAGCATCATGCCGGCGACATAGACCAGCCGCGAGACATGTTCGGGCCAGCGTTCCGCGAACGCGGTCGCCAGTAAACCGCCGCCGGAATGCGCCACCAGACTGACCGGCCGGCCGAAGCTTTTGACAACGCCAAAAGCATGCTGCAGGCAAGCCTCGAAGGTGACGTCGGCGGGATCCGAGCCATCGACGCCGTTGCCCGGCAGATCGACGGCGTGTGTGACGAACCCTGCCGCCTGCAGATAGGGCACGAAGCGCGCCCAGGCCCAGGATCCTTGCCAGGCGCCGTGGATGAGAATGACCGGATCAAAATCAGACATGTCTGGAGCGGCGGAGCCGAGTGAGTTGGACTGGCGGTGTAAGTCTTACTTGTAGGTCCGCCGGTACATTTCCCGCAAATGGCCCTCGACCGTCGTGACCGGATATTTCGGCGTCTCGCCGGGCGTCAGACAGGACGGCAGACATTCCACCACCTGGTCGGGATTGCCGGAATAGAAGAACGGCACCGAATAGCGCTCGCGCCCGGAAACGTTGACGACCCGATGCACAGTCGAGCGGAAGCGGTCATTGGTCCAGCGCGCGATCATGTCGCCGAGATTGACGACGAAGGCGCCGGGGACGGGCGTTGCATGAATCCATTCGCCCGCGGTCTTGCCCTGAACCTGAAGACCGCCGGCCTCATCCTGCAGCAATAGCGTAATGCCGCCGAAGTCGCTGTGCGCCCCGGCGCCCTTTTCGCCCGGAGCGGCATTTGCCGGCTGCGGCGGATAATGCAGCAGCCGCAGCGTGGCATGCGGATTGGTGCAATAGGCAACAAAATAATCCTCGTCGAGACGAAGTGCCAAGGCCAATCCCGCCATCAGCTTCCGGCTGAGGCCGAGCATGGTTTCGAAATAGGCTTCGGTCACCGGCCGGAAGGTCGGCATGCCGGCCGGCCAGAGGTTGGGGCCGTGATTGAAACGCCGTGCCACCACCCGGGGGTCATCGAGCGATAGTTCCGGCCCGATATAAAAGCTCTCCTTGAGATCGGGTGGCGCTCCTGCCTCCAGCGTCTGCGCACGCATCGGCTCAAAACCGCGCTGGCAGAACGAGAGGCTCTTATCGACCGCACTTTTCGCCGCGGCAGAGCTGTCGAAGAAGCGCCTGGTCTCGGCAAACAAGGCGTCGATCAGATCTCCCGATACGCCGTGGTTCACGACGTAAAAAAAGCCGTTGTCGAGGCAGGCGGCGCGCAACCGTTCGGCAACGGCCTGGCGGTCTGTCAGCGAGACCGATGAAAGGCCCCCGATATCGATGATCGGCAAGGCGGCATTCGAGACACGGATGGCTTCAAGCGTGGATGCCATGGCGGCCTCCATTGCAGGCGATGGATAATGGGGCGGGACAGCCGCGCCCCGATAAAGCAACCGGCGGCCCGCGGATGGATCAGTCCGGCCCGGCCGCGCTTCACGTCGATCTTCGTGTTGCGCAATATGCCGGCGTCTCGTTGTCGAGACGCCGGCATATCATTCGCGCTGGCAGCACCGCGTTCAGCGACGGCTTATTTGGGAACGCTGCCGTCGATGCCCGCGACGTATGTGCTGAGCGAGTTGAAGGTGGCATCATCCAACGTCTTGCCGGCGGCCACCAGTTCCTTGCCGGTGTTGTCCTTGATCGGTCCGGCGAAGGGGTTCAACGAACCGGAGACGATCGCGGCCTTCTTTTCTTCGAAGACCTTGACGGCTGCCGGCGGGATCGCGGAATTGAGCGGCGCCATCACCACCATGCCTTCCTTGATACCCCAGCGGGTGTGACGGTTACCGGTCCAGCTGCCGTCCAGCACCTTCTTGGTTTCGGCGATATAATAGCCGCTCCAGTCTTCCGTCGTCCCCGAGAGCTGGGCCTTCGGACCGAACTTGGCCATATCGGCGTCGATGCTGAACGCGTAGGTGCCCTTCTCCTGCGCTGCCTGAATCGAGGCCGGTGAGTCGGTGTTCTGCGCGACGTTATCGGCGCCTTGTGCGATCAGCGTGTCGGCCGCCTGACGTTCCTTGCCCGGATCGTACCAGGTGTTGACCCAAATCGCCTTGGTGGTGGCTTTGGGATTAACCGACTGCGCGCCAAGCGTCATCGAGTCGATGTTGCGAATCACGCTGGGAATCGGGAACGACCCGATGAAGCCGAGCGTATTCGACTTCGTCATCTGTCCGGCGAGGACGCCGATCAGATAAAAGCCTTCCTCGAAGCGCGGCTCGTAGACCGAAATGTTCGGCGCGGTCTTGAAGCCGTTGACATGCTCGAATTTCACCTTCGGGAACAGCTTGGCGACTTTCTGCAGCGGCTCCATGTAGCCGAACGAGGTGGCGAAGATCAGCGTGTAGCCATCGGAGGCGAGCTGACGAAACACGCGTTCGGAATCGGCGGTCTCCGGGACGTTTTCCACGAAGGTGGTCTTGATCTTGTCGCCCATCTCCTTTTCCAGGCCGAGCCGGCCCATATCATGCTGCTGTGTCCAGCCGCCGTCGCCGCGGGGGCCTAAATAGACGAAGGCGACCTTGAGGGGTTCGGCGGCGAAGGATGCCACCGGCAATGTGGCCATCAGGCCCGCCGCTATGCACAGCGGTAATGATTTCAGAGTTTTATTTAGCTGCATGACGCTTACCTTCTTGGTTAGGGCAGGAACTGCTTGTGGTGAAACTGGGAAGAATTGGTCGCGAGGCCCTCACGCAGCCGAATGAAAGCTGTGGCCGAGAGAGGCGGGTTGGTTGAGCAGGATGGTCTTGGGATCGCGGCAGATGATGACGAGAACGACAACCGTCGCGGCGTAGGGCAACATCGACAGGAACTCGGTCGGGATCGGCAGGCCGAACCCCTGCGCGAACAGCTGGAACTGGGTGACGCCGCCGAACAGGTAGGCGCCTACGACGACACGCGCCGGCTTCCAGGTCCCGAACACCACAAGCGCAAGCGCGATCCAGCCTTTGCCGGCCGACATGCCTTCCACCCACATCGGCGTCTGCACCAGCGACAGATAGGCGCCGGCAATGCCGGCGGTCGCGCCGCCAAACATCACCGCCAGATAGCGGGTCTTCAACACAGACTTTCCGATGGCGTGAGCGACAGCGGGGGATTCCCCGATCGCGCGAAGCGTCAAGCCGGGACGGGACCGGGTCAGGAACCATTGCACGCCAAGGAACAGCGCGATCGAAAGATAGACCATGATGTCGTAGTGGAACAAAAGGTCGCCGAGGACGGGAATGCTGGACAGCACGGGAATTTTCAGGGGCGCCAGCCGGTCCACCGGCAACCCGGCCAGATCATGCCCGACGAAGGCCGACAGTCCGATTCCGAACAAGGTCAGCGCAAGGCCGGTCGCGACCTGATTGGTCTGCAGGTTGAGGGTGAGAAAGCCGAACACCAGCGACAGTGCGATGCCGGCGGCGGCGGCGGCCAGGAATCCGACCGTGTCGCTACCCGATCCGCGGGTGGCGGCAAAACCGGCCACCGCACCGATCAGCATCATGCCTTCGATGCCGAGATTGAGCACGCCGGATCGTTCGACCACGGTTTCGCCAAGCGCGGCATAGATCAACGGCGTGGCCGCCACCACCGTACTGGCAATCATCGGAACAAGAGGATTCATGCGGTGCTCTCAATCCTGGCTGCCGGCGTCGGCAAAGTGGGTTCGGTGATGGGAACCACGCGCTTGAGCCGGAAGCTGATGAAGAGATCGGCGGCAAGCAGGTAGAACAGCAACAGCCCCTGGAACAATCCTGTGATCGCGGACGGCAAACCCATTCCCATCTGCGCCGACTCGCCGCCGAGATAGAGCAGCGACATCAGCAGCGCGCCGAACACGACTCCGATGGGGTGCAGCCGTCCGATCCAGGCGACGATGATCGCTGCAAATCCATAGCCCGGCGAAATTTCCTGCTGCAGCCGCCCGATCGGCCCGGCCACTTCGCAAATGCCGGCGAGGCCGGCGGTGGCGCCGCACAGCATCAGCGCAATCCAGATATTGCGCTTCTCGGAAAAGCCGGCATAGGCGGCAGCGGCGGGCGCGAGCCCCGCCACCTGCATTCGAAAACCGGCGAAGGTCTTTTGCGAGAAAACCCACGCGATCAGCGCAAGCCCCAGGGCGTAGACGATGCCCCAGGTCACGCGCGTTCCCTCGATCAGAACCGACATCGTCTCGGCATCACCGAAACCCTGGGACTGCGGATAGTTCTGGCCCTGCGGATCGCGCCATGGCCCGTGCACCAGCCAGGACAGTGTCAGCTGGGCGATGTACACCAGCATCAGCGTCACGAGAATTTCGTTGGTGTTGAATCGGGTTCGCAGGAAGGCGGGGATGGCAGCCCAGGCCATACCACCGAGCACGCCCGCCAACAGCATCAGCGGCATCGCAAACATCGAGTCGCTGTCGCCGAACCAGAGCGCGACACCGCCGCCGGCGATCGCGCCCATGGTGAGTTGCCCCTCGGCGCCGATGTTCCAGACGTTGGCGCGAAAGCCCAGTGCCAGGCCAAGTCCGCACAGCAGCAACGGCGTCGCCTTGAGCAGCAATTCGCCGATGCCGTAGGTCGTCGACAGCGGCTTGATGAAGAACAGGTAAAAGGCCTCTACCGGATCCTTGCCCAGGGCGCTGAACAGCAAAAATCCGGTCACAAGCATGCCGGCCGCTGCCAGCAGCGGCGAAACGATGCTCATGGTGGAAGACGGCGTGGCGCGCCGCTCAAGCCTGAGCATAAGCAGTCTCCAGTTTAGAATTCGCGGGCGCTGCGCCGTCGCCGGCCTTGTCGCCGAACTTGCCGCTCATCCATACTCCGATTTGTTCGATCGATGTCTCCGCCGGCTTGACCGAGGGTGAAAGGCGGCCCGCCGCCAGCACGCAGAGCCGATCGCTGATCGTGAACAGTTCGTCGAGTTCTTCGGATATCACCAGCAGCGCCACGCCCTGGTCGCGCAGATCGATCAGCGCCTGCCGGATCAGTTGCGCCGCGCCGACGTCCACACCCCAGGTCGGCTGCGCCACGATCATCATCTTGGGCTGCAGCATCGTTTCCCGTCCGACGATGAATTTCTGCAGATTGCCGCCCGACAGGCTGGAGGCGACGGATTGTTCGTCGCCGCATTTGACCTTGAAGCGCTCGATCACGTGCTTGGAGAACGTCCGCATCACGCTGGGATGGATCAAGCCCTTCTGCACCATTCCCTTTCGCGCGCCGGTGAGCAGCGCGTTATAGGCCAGACTCATCGGTGGCACCGCGCCTCGCCCGAGCCGCTCTTCGGGAACGAAGGTCAGCCCCAGCGCGCGGCGCTTGGCCGGGTTGAGCGCGCCGACCGGCTGCCCGAACAGCTTGATCATCGAGCCGCTGGTGCTCAAGCGCTCGCCCGACAACGCCGTCATCAACTCCTTCTGGCCATTTCCTGAAACACCGGCGATCCCGAGGATCTCGCCGCTTCGCACCTGCAGGCTGATGTCCTTGAGCGATGTGCCGAAGGGATCCGGCGACTCCAGCGACAAATGCTCGACATCGAGCCTGACTTCCTTGGCTTCGCGAGGGATGAGATGGCACTCGGCCAGCTCGCCGCCGATCATCAATCTTGCGAGACTCTCGTTGGTTTCGTTGCGCGGGATCGCATCGCCGCTGACCTTGCCGCCGCGCAAAACCGTGGCGGTGTCGCAGAGCGCGCGGATTTCGTCGAGCTTGTGGCTGATATACAGGATGCTGCAGCCTTCGGACGCCAGGCGCTTGAGCGTCTTGAACAGGATCAGGACCGCCTGCGGCGTCAAAACGGACGTGGGCTCGTCCATGATCAGAAGCTTGGGCTCCTGAAGCAGGCAGCGCACGATCTCGACGCGCTGGCGCTCGCCCACGGACATGCTGTGGACGAGGCGATAAGGATCGATCGGAAGCCCGTATTTCTCTGACACCTCGGTGATCTGGGCCGCCAGTTTCGCGGTCGGCACTGGCTCATCCAGCGCCATCGCGATGTTTTCCCAGACCGTCAGCGTCTCGAACAATGAAAAATGCTGGAAAACCATGCCGATGCCCATGCGCCGCGCCTGCGATGGCGCGGCGATGATTTCGTATTGGTCATTCCACATGATCGTACCGGCGTCCGGCTTGGTGACGCCGTAAATGATCTTCATCAGCGTGCTTTTGCCGGCGCCATTCTCGCCCAGCACCGCGTGAATTTCTCCCGGACGCACGCTCAAGGAGACATTCTCGTTGGCCACAACGCTCGGATAACGCTTGGTAATGCCGGTAAGCACCAACCGCGGCTTCAGATTTGCAAACTGGTCCATATTTTGGGTCGGCCTCAGCCATTGATGGCACAGCGACGCTGGTCGCCTTCGAAAGATACAAGCAATCTGCGCGCCAAGTCGGCGAAACCGGCCCGATTGAAAGATTAAACCCCGCGGCCGGCGTCCGTTTGGGCAAAAAGGATGAAGATTTCGCCGGCCAGCCGAGCCAAAAGTCCCGCCCGAAGTGGGGAAACCCGGCGTTGAGGTCTCCTGACTGGCTTGCGCGCAGGAAGCGATCTAGAGAGATGGCGATAGTTGCGGCAGCGCCGTGCACCGTTCCAGCGGCCGAGGAACCCAAGAGATCGATGAAAACCTGGATACGCGATCCGATCGCAATGCTGGCGGACGGGGGCCAGCGCGGACTTGTCGTCGAGAACGGCAGGATCATCGAACTTGTCGGACAGCAGGGACCATCGACACCCTGCGAAGAGATATTCGATGCGCGGCGACACGTCATCATCCCGGGCCTGGTCAACGCCCATCACCATTTCTTCCAGACCCTGACACGTGCCCATCCGCGTGCCATCAACAAGAGCCTGTTTCCGTGGCTGCAGCAGCTCTATCCGATCTGGGGAGCGCATCTCGATCGCAATTGCTTTCGTCTCGCGGTGCGGGTCGCGCTGACCGAACTCCTGATCTCGGGCTGCAGCACGGCGTCGGATCACTTGTTTGTCTTTCCGGACGATATGGCCGACGCGGTCGACATCGAAGCGGAAGAAGCTGCGAAACTGGGAATGCGCATGACGCTGACGCGCGGCGCCATCGATCTCGGCTTTGCGGATGGCGGTATTGCCGACCAGCGGCTGATGCAGGGCTATGATGCTGTTATCGCGGATTGCGAACGGGTTCTCGCCAGATATCACGACCCGAGCGACGGCTCTTTCCTGCGCGTCGCGCTGGCGCCATGTGCTCCTTTCAACGTTACCCGGCGGCTGATGATCGATACGGCCGATCTCGCCGAAAAGCACAATTGCCTGCTCCATACCCATTTGGGCGAGACCCGTGACGAGGATGCTTACTGTCTTCATCACTATGGCTGTCGTCCGCTCGAGTACCTGGAACAGGTAGGCTGGCTCAACGAGCGCGTCTGGCTGGCGCACGGCATACACTTCGACGATGCGGAGATCGCGCGGCTTGGCAAGCATGGCATGGGCATCTGCCACTGCCCGACATCGAACATGATGCTGTCGTCGGGCATCTGCCGAACCAGGGACCTGGAGGCCGCCGGCGTGACCGTGGGCCTTGGCGTCGACGGCTCCGCCTCCAACGACAGTTCGAACCTGATGGAATCGGTCCGCCACGCCTTGCTGCTCGGCCGGCTCGCCTATGATGCATCCTCGATCACCCATCTCGACGCATTCCGCTGGGCCACCGAAGGCTCCGCCAAATGTCTTGGACGCAGCGATATCGGCAGGATCGAGGTCGGACGCCAGGCTGACCTTGCTTGCTTCACGCTGGACGAATTGCGGTTTTCCGGAGCCGGCGATCCCGTTGCCGCGCTGGTGCTGTGCGGAGCCCATCAGGCCGATCGGGTGATGATCGGAGGCGAGTGGCGTGTTACAGACGGCGTGCCAGTCGGAATGGATCTGGCCCAGCTTCGTTTTGAGCATGGCAAGGCCGCCTTGGCGTTTCTGGCAAGCGCCTAACCCGCGCAGGACGAAAACGCGACGCCATATGGCGCGTAATTGCGCAAATTGTTCCATATTGTGCACAATGGCTCATCACAGCTTTAAATCCGGGCAGCGGACTGGCCGATGGTTGGACCGGGATTTTGCTTCGACGGCCGCTTTCGCAGTCCGTCGACTTTGACCACCACTGTCGACGTCTGCAGTCCGGTTCCGCCCCGGAAGCCGCTGTTGCGGTTCCGACCAAGCCCAACAGCGAAGTACTATTCCCAAAGAAAGCGCAGGCAGCCAGTCATCGCCAACGAGGTGACCGCCGCGAAAACCGCACAGCCCGCGTTGGCGTCAACAACTTCAAAGAAATGCTCGATCGCCCGTCGCATAACACTGCCTCGCAAATATTTTTCGCAGCAGCTACGCCGCTGCGAAACTTCCACTTGATCCGTCATCGCACCGAAACAATGCTGGGACCTGGTGCGAGTTCCGATGGAATACGGGCTCGCGGCGACCTCGCTTTTGCAGAGTGTGGGGCACAAATATTGCTTAACAGTTCACGATCATCGGAGGAGATGAAGGTGAGCGCCATTCCCGTGATTGACGTGGCTCCGCTGGTGGCAGGCTCCACGGAGCAAGCACATGCCGTTGCAAAAGCGCTCGGCCGTGCATGCCGGGATGTCGGCTTCTTCTACATTACCGGGCATGGGGTTCCCCAGGAGTTGATGGCCCGCGTTTTCGAAAACTCTGCCGCTTTCTTTGCCGGCCCGGCTTCGGTCAGGGAGGCCGTTTCATTCAGCGGCCCCGGCGGTAACCGCGGTTACATACGGCTCGGCGGCGAGACCCTTGATCCCGGCAAACCCGCCGACGTCAAGGAAGCCTTCAACATCGGCCTCGAGCTGGCCGCCGATGACCCGGAACTGCTGGCCCGCGCGCCGTTTCGGGCCGCCAATCTATGGCCGGAGATACCGGGTTTTCGCGACACCATGCTGGATTACTTCAACCGGGTGTGGCGGCTGGGACGCGATCTGCATCGGGGATTTGCGCTCGATCTCGGGCTCGATCCCGATTTCTTCGAGAGCAAGCTCGACAAGCCGATCGCCACCTTGCGCCTGCTTCATTACCCGCCGGTCGCAAAACCCGTATCCGACGGGCAGCTCGGCGCCGGCGTGCATACGGATTATGGCAATGTCACCTTGCTGGCGACCGATGCCGTCGGCGGCCTGATGGTGCAGGACCGGTCGGGCCGCTGGCTCGATGCGCCGATCATCCCGGGTGCCTTCGTCTGCAACATCGGCGATTGCCTGATGCGATGGTCGAACGATGTCTACGTTTCGACACCGCACAAGGTGGTCAGTCCGCCAGGCGCGGATCGCTATTCCGTGGCCTTCTTCCTCGATCCAAATCCGGACGCCATCGTCGCTTGCCTGCCGACCTGCACGACTTCCGATCGGCCAGCAAAATATGCTCCGATTACCGGCGCTGGTTTCCTGCGCTCGCGACTCGAACCAACCTACGCTGCAGCCTCTTGAGCGGCTGCCTGCCCCGCCGAGCGTCCAAGGACAGTGGCGGTTAGCAGGCCATTTCCGGAGAGATAACCCGCCGCGGTCGAACCGGACACGCCAACTGCCGCGCCGCCGGCCGCAAACAAATTCGGAAAGGTTTTGCCATCCTTGCGTTTCACGCGACAGGCAGCGTCGATGGCAAGACCGCCCTGGGTGTGAAACAAGGCGCCGGTGACCTTGACGGCGTGGAATGGCGGCGCGAAACGCTGCTCGGGCAGGAACTGACGCCCATATTGGTCGCGCTCAGCCTTTGTTTTCAGCGCTTCGGTTCTGATCCATTCCGCAACGAAGGCTTCCACCGGGACTCGCATGTCATCCGCTAGCGCCTGCGCGGTTTCGCAGGTGACGATCGCACCACTTCGCTCCGCGTCGCGGAAATCCTCGAACTGCCGTGCCACCGACGCACTGCGCGCGTCGAATACGCTCCAGGCTATTCCATTTGGCTGACGCAGGATCTCGGCCGCCTGTTCGGAATAACCCAGCGACTCGTCGCAGAAGCGCCGGCCTTCAACATTGACCTGAAATCCGCCCTGCATGATCACGGCCCAGGTGATCAGGATGTTATGCGGCGTCGCCACCGACCCGTGGCCCTGGTAAGCGCCGAGGTGCGCCAATTGCGCGCCGAGCGCGTCACCCCATATGACTGCGTCACCGCGATTTCCCGGATGGCCGAAATAGAGCGCGTTGGCCATTTCCGGGATATAGCGACGAACAAGATCGGGATTGCCGCCATAACCGCTGCATGCCAGGACCAGCGCTTCGCAGCCGATACGCTCGCGGGCGCCGTCGCCGCGAACGACTTCAACCCCGCAAATCCGCTCGCCAGGCCCGGTCAAAAGCGACTCTGCGACGCGCTCGGAGATAATGGAAATGCCGCTGGCTTCAGCGGCGGCGCGTAGCCGGTTGATCAGCTCCAGCCCCGTGCGCGTAGGCAAGCCATGCATGCGCATGGCGGAATGACCGGGGTAGTTGAAGTTGTCGATCACATCGAACGGCAGCCCGAAGCGATCGCTCAGCCATTCGATCAGTTGCCCGGCGCCTTGCGCGATCGCGTTGACGAGCGCCGGGTCCGGCTCGTCATTCGCCTTGCGCTGGATATCGGCGGCGAACAGTTGCGGGCTGTCGACAATGCCCCTGGCGCGCTGGAAGCGCGTACCGGCGGCCGGGATGAGCCCAGCCGATAAAGAGGTCGATCCCGCCGGCTGTATGTCACGTTCGATCACCCAGGGTTCGGCGCCCGCTTCCTTCGCGGCCAGCGCCGCGCACAGCCCGGCGGCGCCGGCGCCAATAATCAGCAACGGCACCTCGGCATCGAGCGGGATATCCGACGCCGGCTTGATCGGACTCATGATGCGGCCAGCTCCCGCAGCACCTCGCCGATCGTCGCGATCCTCGCAACCGGCCGCAAACCTTCGATGGCGGCCCGGTGCACATCCTGCGAAAAAGCCGCACAGCCGTCTTCCAGCACAATGCTCTCGAAGTCGCGGACGTGGGCGTCGCGCACGGTGGATGCGACGCCGCCGTTGGTGACGATTCCGGCAAAGTACAATTTCTTGATACCCTGCATGCGCAGCACCCATTCCAGCCGCGACATGTAGAAGGCGGAAAAAGCGATCTTCTCGACCGCGAAATCCGCGGGCTGCAACTCGTCAACCAGGGCCTGACCCCAGCCACCGGGTGCGAAATCGCCTTTGGCCAGGAACGGTCGCAGCTTCTTCAGGTGTGGTGAAATCATCGGCTCGCCACCCCTGCCGGGCACCAGCGTAAACAAGGTCGCGCCGATCAGGCCGCCCTTCTTGCGCAACAGTTCAGCGAGCGGCTGGAGTTTTGCGGGCAGCGCCGCGATGTCGCGACTGCTCTGGCCGGCACGGCCATAGGCGCCGTTCGGATGCAGAAAATCGTTCTGGAGGTCGAGCAGCAAAAGTGCGGATGACGCCGTCATGTGTTGGCCCGTTCGACGATAAGGTTGCCCAATCTGTCCACCCGGCCACGCAATCCGGGTTCGATGTAGATCGTTGCGTCAGGCTGCTCCAAAATCGCAGGCGCTTCAATGATCGCTCCGATCGGCAAATCGAGCCGCGAAAAAATCTGCGTGTCGCGCCAGGCGCCTTCGATCCAGACCGGGCGCGTGCCCTGCCTTGCCTTTTCGACCGTGGCTTCCGGCCCCGGTGCGAAGGCCGCAAGGTCGAGTGCCGGGCGGCGGCCGATGGCAGCACTTCGCAGCGATACGATGCGGATCGGCAGCCCGGACAGCAATCGGCTGAACGACGCCGCATACGCGGTCTCGAAAGCCTGCTTGATAACGGCGGAGGTAATGCCGGTGGTGCCGTCTTGCAGCGTCACCGGAACCGGCACGGCGACGGTGTGGGTCTGTCCGACATAATGCATGTCGAACTCGAAGCTGAGGTCGATCCGCTCGATCATGGCGCCGGCGGAACCCACCACCGAGCGAACCTCCTCCGCGGCCGCGACCATGCGGCGATCGAGTGCCGCAATATCCAGACCGTCGAGCGGAAGATTCAGCGTCTGTACCTGATCATGGCGCAGGTCGGCGATGACACAGCCAAGTGCCGAGGTGACCCCGGGGAACCGCGGCACCAATGCGACTTCAAGACCGATCTCCTTGATAATGGCACTGACATGCAGCGCGCCACCGCCGCCAAAGGGCACACCGACGAATTTCGTCGGATCATGACCGCGCTCGATCGATACCAGCCGGATCGCGCCGGCCATGCGCGCATCGGCGACCCGCACGATGGCTTCGGCCGCCTTCAGGAGGTCGATCCCGAGGGGATCGCCGACATGGGTGATGATCGCCCGCCTGGCGGCCTCGACGTCGAGACGCGCGAGCTTGCCGCCGATCGGCTTGTCGGCGTTGATGCGGCCAAGCACCACATGCGCATCGGTCAAGGTCGGCCGCTCGTTGCCCTGGCCGTAGCAGGCCGGGCCCGGCATCGAACCCGCGCTTTCCGGACCAACCTGCAACAGCCCGCCGCGATCGACTGAGGCAATCGATCCGCCCCCGGCGCCGATGGTCGTGATCTCGATCATCGGGGTGCGAATGACCAGCCCGAAATCGATGGTGGTTTGGGCCGCCAGCGACGCCTTGCCGCCGACAATGACGGAAACGTCGAACGATGTGCCGCCGAGATCGCAGGTGATCGCGTTTTCGTAACCGGCCTGGCGAGCGATGGCCGCAGCCGCGATCACGCCGGCCGCCGGGCCTGACAAGGCGGTACGGATCGGAAAGCGCCGCGCGGTCGCCGTCGACATCACGCCGCCGTTCGACTGCACGATGTAGATCTGGCCCTCGAACGGCAGCCTGTCGAGCGCCTGCTCCAGTTCGCCGAGATAGCTGCTCACCACCGGCTGCAGGTAGCTGTTGAGAGCCGTGGTCGATGACCGTTCAAATTCGCGAATTTCCGGCAGAACCTGATGCGAGGCCGAAACAAATTCATTGTCCCAGACCGCTTTTGCCGCGGCCAGCGCCTTTTGTTCGTTAGCGGGATTGGCATAGGAATTGATAAAAATGATCGCCAGCGCCTCGGCACCGCGCTTGCGAAGCGCGAGTGCCGCCGTACGAACGGCCGCTTCGTCCACCGCGTGGCGGATCCTTCCATCCGCCAGCGTGCGCTCATCGACCTCCACGCGGAAATCGCGGTCCACGATCGGGGTGAAATCACCCCACAGGCCCCAGGTTCGGCGCCGATCGCGCCGACGCATCTCCAGAACGTCGCGGAAACCGCGCGTCGTGATGACGCCGATCTTCGGCCCGCGTCGCTCCAGCAATGTATTGGTGCCGACGGTGGTGCCATGCACGATCGAGCCGATACCGATCCCGCTGCCTACGGCGGCAACGCCCTGCATGAAACCCGCCGATTCATCACCGCGCTGCGAGGGTACCTTGGCGGTGCGGAACGCCTTGCTCTGCGCATCGAACAGCAAAAGATCGGTGAAAGTTCCGCCGACATCGACACCGAGAACACTCGTGAGCCTCATCCGCGGGCCCCGCTTCGCAGCGCCGCCGTTGCCACGCTATCAACAGCACCATTTTCACCGATGACGACCCCGTAATCCCTGCGCGCCGCAGCCGGCGTCACGTAGCCGAGATGGACATCACGGGCGACGCGGACCGGATCCCTGGTCAAGGGATCGCCAAATCCGCCACCACCGGGCGTTTCCAGCCGGACGCGCTGGCCGCTCGCGATCCTGATATCCACGACCTTGCTGACCATCGGCGGCGTGCGCTCGCCGCCATCGGTCTGATAGATGAAACGGTTGAGGGCTGCACTCTTGCCTCCGTTGACACCGAACGGAGGAAATCTGCCTCGTTCACCCAACAGCGAAACGTCGGTTGCGCCTTCCGCCAGCGCCTCGATTTCATAGATGGCGCCGAGACCGCCGCGGTTGAAGCCTGCGCCGCCGGAATCGGGACGCAGCGCCCATTGCGTGAACATGACGGGATAAAGCGATTCCAGGATTTCCGCCGGCGGAATGGTCGCGGTCGAGATCGGATTGTTGCCGTGGTTCAATCCATCGGTTTCCGGATTACCCCCGAGCCCGCCGCCGAAAAAGCAGAACATCACCCAGCGCCGGCCGTGCTCTCGCCATCCGGACAGCGAGAGCGCATTGATGGTGGCGAACGGACTGCCATTGGCGCGCTGCGGCGCGACCTTCGAAAATGCGCCGAACACCGTATCGATCACGCGCAGAATGGTCTCGGTGTAGCCGCCAACCGGCCGCGGTGCGGAGACACCGAGCAGCGTCGTGTTCGGGATGACGAATTCAATCGGCGCCAGGCAGCCGGCATTGGCCGGCACGTCGATGAAGATGTGCTTGAGCGCGACGTAACAACAGGCCACCGTCGTGGAGAGCGCGATATTGAGCGGGCCATCGCAAGGTGGCGACGAGCGCGAGAAATCCAGCCGCATTGTGTCGCCGGAAATGGACAGATCGAGCGCGATGCGCAGCGGCACATCGGTGATGCCGTCATTGTCGAGAAAGTCGTCATAAGAGTACGTGCCATCAGGCAGGGCGCCGATATTGGCGCGCATCAATTTTTCCGCGCGCGCGGTCAGCACATCGAGCGCGGAAACGATCAATTCCTCGCCATAATCGTCGAGCAGCGCCTTAACCCGCCGCTCGCCCAGATCGAGCGCATTGAGCTGGCCGTTGAGATCGCCCCAATTCGACTGCGGCACCCGCGAATTGGCGGCGAGAATGTCGATGATGTCCTGCTGGATGACGCCGGCACGGGCCAGCTTCACCGGAGGAACCCGAAAACCCTCCTGGAAGCTTTCGGTCGCCTTGGCGTTGAAATTTCCCGGCACATTGCCGCCGACATCGAGCCAGTGCCCGACCGAGGCCAGCCATGCGAACAATTTGCCGTTCCAGAACAACGGCCGCACCAGGCGGAAATCATTGAGGTGCGTGCCCCCGTCATAGGGATCGTTGAACAGATAGGTGTCGCCCGCCTCGAGATTGCCGTCCTGATTGGCCTTGTCGATCACCGCCTTCACCGCGAAGGCCATCGCGCCGACAAAGATCGGCAGGCCGGTGGTGCCCTGCACCAGCGTGGCGCCGGTTTGCGCATGATACAGACCGTGACAGGCGTCGTGGGCTTCCGCGATGATCGGGTTGAACGCCGAGCGATAAAGCGTCGCGTCCATCTCGTCGGCGATCTGGACCAGACGGCCGTTGAGCACCGCAAGCAGGATCGGATCGATATCGCTCATCGGTTTTTCTCCGGCTCGTTGGCGTCAAGTCGCCTGCCGCGCTCGATCATCTCGGCGGTACCGATCAGGCCGTTGAGTTCGTCGAAATCAAACATCCGGTCGCGGAAGGGCTGTGTAGTGCCGTGGGTCGCCAGCGACGCGTAATAGTCGACCGCGGTCCTCGCCAGCGTGCGCACGATGCCGCCGGGGAAAATAACCAGGGAAAATCCGAGCGCTTCGAGCTCGGATCCCGACAGCATCGGCGTCTTGCCGCCCTCCACCATATTGGCGACCAGCGGCACCGAGCGACCGACATGTTTGACGATGTCGGCAAGGTCCTCCCGCGCTTTCGGCGCCTCGACGAACAACAGATCCGCGCCGGCTTCGCGGTAAAGCACCGCGCGTTCGATGGCGCGCTGCAACCCTTCGACCGCCACCGCATCGGTGCGCGCGATGATCAGGGTATCAGTCGATCGGCGCGCATCGACCGCCGCCTTGATTTTTCCGGCCATCTCACCGGCCGATATCAGTACCTTGCCGTCGAGATGGCCGCAGCGCTTCGGAAAACTCTGATCCTCAATCTGGATGGCGTGAGCGCCCGCTTTCTCAAGCAGCCTGACGGTGCGCTCGACGTTGAGCGCATTTCCATAGCCATTGTCGGCATCGACGATCAGGCTGGCCTCGACACGATCGTGGATCAGCGACACGGTATCGATGACTTCGGAGACGCTCACAAGGCCGATATCCGGCCGACCCAGCCGGGTGTAGGCGATGGCCGCCCCGGATATATAGAGTGAATGAAAGCCGGCCTGCGCGGCGAGCAAGGCCGTGAGCGGATCGTAAATGCCGGGGGCAACGACGATCGGTGGCTTCGAAAGGCGTGAGCGCAGTGTCATCGGTTGGGTCATGGCTATAATCCGAGAAAAGCACGCTTGAGATCGGCGTTGGAACGAATATCGGCGGCAGGACCCGACATGACAACGCTGCCGTGTTCGAGAACATAGGCGCGGTGAACGATATCGAGAGACTGCACCACGTTCTGCTCGACCAATAGCACCGCAAGGCCGTCCTTGTTGAGCCGCAGGATCATGGCGAACATCTCTTCAACCAGCAGCGGTGAAAGGCCGAGCGATGGCTCATCCAGGATCAACAGCTTCGGCTCGGCCATCAGGCCGCGACCGATCGCCAGCATCTGCATTTCACCACCCGAAAGCGTGCCGGCGCGCTGTTTCGTGCGTTCGCGCAGCCGGGGAAACATCGCATAGACCCGCTCGCGGTTCTGGTCGCGCTGCGCGGCCGCCCGGCGATAACTGCCGAGATCGAGGTTTTCGGCGACCGACATGTTGGGGAAAATACGGCGTCCTTCAGGAACATGCACGAGGCCGGCGGCGACGATCTCGGCCGGACTGGCGTTTTGAATGGCGCGGCCTTCGAATTCGATCGAACCTTCGCGAGCCGCCACCAGCCCGGAAATCGTCATATTGAGCGTCGATTTTCCGGCGCCATTCGAACCGAGCACGGCCACGATATCGCCGGCAGCCACTTCGAGATCGATTCCACGCAGGATTTCGACCTCGCCATAGCCAGCGTGCAAACCGCGTACGCTGAGCAGCGCCCTATCGGCCATTTACGCCTCCAGCGAGTCTCGCCGCGGCACCCGTGCCGAGATACGCCTCGATCACCCTGGGATCGGCGGCGATATGGGCCGGCGGACCTTGCGCGATGACATGGCCTTCGACCAGCACGTAGATCTGATCGGCCAGACTCATCACCGCCTGCATTACATGCTCGATCATCATGACGGTGACGCCGCTTTCGCGGATCGCGCGAATGATCGGCACCATGTCGCGGATTTCCGACGGATTGAGTCCGGCCAGCACCTCGTCGAGCAGCAGCAGCTTCGGTGAAGTCGCGAGCGCCCGGGCCAGTTCGAGCCGCTTGCGCCCAGCCACCGTCAGGCTTGCGGCCGGCTGCTGCAAGGCCGGTCCGAGGCCGACGCGCTTGGCGACCTCGGTGGCCGCGGCAAGCGCCGCGGCTCTTCCCGCGATATGGAGATGCGCACCGACCGCAATGTTTTCCAGAACTGTGAGGCCGGTAAACGGCTGGACGATCTGGAACGTACGCGCAATCCCCTGCCGCGCCAGCAGATGCGCGGGCATCCCGGTGATGTCGATGCCATTATAGACGATGCGCCCGGCGCTCGGCGTCTGGAAGCCGGTGATCAGCGCAAACAATGTGGTCTTGCCGGCGCCATTCGGCCCAATCACCGCGGTGATGCGGCCGCCTTCGATCGCGAGCGAGGCCTCGCGCACCACATGCAGGCCGCCGAACTTCTTGGAAATACCCTCGATCGCCAATATCGGGTCAGTCATGCAGCGCTGCCTCCCGCGCTGGTGTTGCCAGCGGCACCAGCGATGCACGGAAGCGTGCAACCACCCCGGCGACACCGCGCGGCGCAAAAGCCACCACCACGATCAGGACGACGCCGTAGACCACGAGATCAAGGCCCGGAACATCGCCGGTCAACAGCTTGGCCGCCTCTCCCAGCGTTTTGATCACAAGCGCGCCGAGCAGCGGCCCAAACACGGTTCCGACCCCGCCGATGATCGCGGCCAACAGCGCCTCGACGGAAATCCAGGGGCCATAGGCGATGGCAGCGTCGATGAACAGAAAATACTGCGCATAAAGGCAGCCCGCGGCTGCCGCCATTGCCGCCGAAATCGTGATCGCGCCGAGCTTGACGCGGGTTGCATCGACGCCAAGGGCGCGCGCGGCTTCTTCGTTTTCGCGCACCGCCACCAGCTGTGCCCCGAAGCGGGTTTGTTCGATCAGCCGGGTGACGACAAGCGCTATTGCCACCAGTGCCAGCGCGAACCAATAGAATCCCGCCCGGCTTGTGAACTGCAGCGCGCGAACGCCGGGGTCAAGCTTGATCAGGATCCCGACCCCGGCGCCGGTGATCGGCGCCACACTGGCAATGATGCGCAGCACTTCGGCGAAGGCCAGCGTCACCAGGGCAAAGTAGGAGCCGCGCAGCCCGGAGCGGAACGTCAAGGCGCCGATCACGGCGCCGACGCCCGCTCCCGCCACAATGCCTGCGGCGAAAGCGGTCCATGCATTCAACCCATACTGCATTTGCAGGATCGCGGTGACGTAGGCGCCGGTGCCAAAGAAGGCAGCGTGACCGAAGGAATATTGACCACCATAACCGCCGAGCACATTCCAGCCTTGTCCCGCCAGGGTCAGCAGCAGCGCCGTCACCAGAAAATTCAGCACGACGTTCGAATCGATAACCAGCGGAACGCATGCCAGCACCGCAACAACGGCCGCAATTGAAAAAAGAGCGCCCGGTTTCATGCGCGCTCCCCCAACAGGCCGCTGGGACGAAACAGCAGAACCAGGATGAACATCAGAAATATGCCGATCTGACCGAGCGATTCACCGAGATAGAGCCCGCACAGGCTCTCCACCACACCGACAAACAGTCCACCGAGCAGGGCACCGGGAATCGAGCCCATGCCGCCAAGCACGACGGTCGTGAACGCGATCAGCACAAAGGCGTTGCCGACATGCGGGTTGACGTAATAGGTCGGAATCAGCAGGCAGGCGGCGATGGCGACGCAGGCGGTTCCGATTCCAAATGTCATCGCATAAACATGAGCGACATCGATGCCGCACAGCTGCGCACCAAGTTTCTCTTTCGCCACCGCGCGAATCGCCTTGCCGGTATCGGTCAAATTCAGCAGCAGCCACATTAGCAGCGCCACCACGACCGCAGCTCCAAATCCGACCAAACGCGGCACCGAAATGAACATGCCGGCGAACGGAACGACGGCAAAGCCGTAGGGCACGTCGATTGTTCGCGTATCGGCGCGAAACGCAAACAGCATGGCGTTTTCAATGATGACGGCCAGGCCGAGCGTCACCAGCAGGATATTGCCGTCATTGCCATGCGATGCGGGGCCGATGACAAATCGCTGAAGCCCGTAGCCGAATGCGAAAAATGCCGGGGCCAGCAGAAGCACGGCAAGATACGGATCTACGCCGAGCATTTTATGCATGAAAAATGCCGCAAACAGCGCGGCCGTCAGCAGCGTGCCATGGGCAAAGTTGATGATGTGCAACACGCCATAGACCAGCGTCAGGCCGAGCGCGATCAACGCATAGAGGGCGCCGGTCAGCACGCCGTTGACGATCGCAGGAAAGAGAATGCTTAGGTGCACAGGTACTGCTCGGCCATAGCCGGCGCCGTGGCCGATGTCATGTTCAGGTCCGCGGCATCGGATAGACCGGCTTGGCCGACGCGAAGGCCTCGGGCAGGATTACCTCGATGTCATTGCCGACGACTTGTGTATTCGCCGGTACTGCCCCCTGGTTCTGACCATCGATGAATTTTGTCGGTCCATAAGGCATGATATGTCCGGCAAACGTCGAATTCGATAGCGCCTCGATAATCCCGGCGCGATCGGACGATTTCGCCCGCTCGATGGCATCTGCCAGCAGCAGTGTGGCACTGTAGTTCAGATAAACCTCGTAAGTGAAGAACTGGCCCTGTCCTTCCACCTTCTTTTTCAAGGCTTGCGCCTTTGCATTGCGCGGATCGAACCAGTGATTGCAGTCCATGATGAACTGCGCGGCTTCCGGGAATTCCTTGACGAATTTGTACGATGACGCGGCACCGCCGAGCACCGAATAGATCGCCGCCTTCGGCCGCACCTTCTGCTGCTGCATCGTGCGGGCGAGCAGAACATATTCATTATAATAATTGGCGGGTACCACGATATCCGGGTTAGCGGCCTGGATCTTGAGCACAACGTTGTTGAAGTCGCGTGTCGGCGTCGGATGCGGGATCGTCTCCAGCACTTCGAATCCCTGAGGCGGAAGCTGCGCATTGAGCAGCTTGGCCAGACCCGATCCAAAGGCCGAATCCTCATGCACGATCATCACGGTTTTGGCAGGCTTTCCAGCCTTCTCGTTGATCGCGACCAGATTTGCCAGCGCGGTTTTCGCGATCAAGCCAAAGCCGGGGCCAAACCGGAAAGTATTCTTCAGGCCGCGCGTGACGATGGTATCGGTGACGCCGACGTCCACGAGATACGGCAGGTCATAACGCGCCGCGGTCTGGGTGGTGGCAAGGCAGATATTGCTGGCGTATCCACCGACGATCGCAGACACCCCGGCCGAATTCATCTTCTCGACTTCGGCACTGCCGCCATCGGGGGTCGATTGCGCGTCGCCGAGCACCGGTTCAATTTTTCCGACGGCCTTGATTCCGCCGGCCGCATTGATCTCGTCGACGGCAAGGGAGGCACCCAGCCGGCCCTGCGCGCCGGAATATGCCAATGCGCCCGATACCGGCTGCAGGAAGCCGATCTTCACAGATCCGCCTTGCGCACGCACGATCGAAGGTGCTGCGATCATGCCACTGGCGGCGGCCGCCGTAAGCGCCGTTGACTTCAGGAATTTCCGGCGGCTGAAGCATTTCTTGTTGTTCGGCATGATTGCGCCTCCTCTGACCTAGATGAATGCGATATCGGCGGACGATTTCGATTTTTTCGTTGGGTTGCGAAAAGCGAGCGGTACCGTCGACCAGCTCCTCTTGCTGGCGCCGCCGGAACGAACCAGATCGAATTCGAAACTGTAGCGATCCGGCCGGTACAGGGCATACAGATGTTCGACGCCGCGTCCGTCGCGGTCGTACACCGTGCGCACCAGTTCGATCAGCGGCGAGCCAGTCTTGACTCCCAGCGCCCGGGCTACATCAGGCGCCGCAAGCCCGGCCGAAATTCGTTGCGTGGCGCGTTCGACCTTGACGCCCGACCGTTCGAGCAATTCGAGCAGCGGCCGGTCGGCCAATTCCTTGCCACTGAAGGTGACACCGATACGCTCGGGCACATGCGCCAACAGGTAGGAAAACGGCAAGCCGTCGACCGAGCGGACGCGGACCGAACGCTGCAGCAGTTCGCGCCCATCGGCACCGAGCGCCACGGCGGCAGGGCCGCTCGCCTGCACATAGCCGAACGACAGCAATTTTACCTTGGTGCTGCGGCCCATGTCGGCCAGGTTCGCCAATACCCCGGAAATGTCCGCCATCATCCGCGCGGGTGGCGCCCGATAGACGACATGCGTTCCGGCGCTGCGGCGCCGCTCGATCAAATGTTCGCGCTGAAGCTCCCCCAGGGCACGGCGCACCGTGACGCGCGATACGCCATGCGCCCGCGCCAGATCGTTCTCATTAGGCAGGCGGGCGCCGAAACCCGTGGCTCCGCTCACTATCCTGTCGCGCAGGACCAGATAGACCTGGCGCGCCTTGGCCTCCTGCAACCGGTCCGCCACGACAACCCCCACGCCACATTGCCGGCCCTGGCGAATGCCACGGCTTTACTAGGTATTATTTAGCATACAATATGCCGGATCGACCGCAATGTCCCCCAAGCGCAAAATAGTCACATGACCGCGCCGATGACCCTGTTCGACAAGCTCTGGTCGCTGCACGAGATTGTGCAGCGCGATGGCGAGTCCCTGCTTTGGGTCGATCGCCACTATGTCCATGAAGGCTCGTTCCACGCTTTCAGCCGCCTGTCAGAGCGCGGCGCAACGGTGGCCGAACCGGGACTGACATTCGGCGTCGCTGACCATTATGTGCCGACGCGCGGCCGCGGCGCGCCGATTGCCAATCCCGAAATCGCGCGAATGGTCAGCCAGCTGGAGAAGAATACCGCCGATCAGGACATTACCTTGTTTGGCCTCAACGACCGCCGCCAGGGCATCGTGCATGTGGTCGGCCCGGAATTGGGGCTGACGCTGCCGGGCCTGCTGGTCGTTTGCGGCGATAGTCACACCTCGACGCACGGCGCATTCGGCGCATTTGCATTCGGGATCGGCGCATCGGAAGTAGCCCATGTGCTGATGACGCAGACACTCTGGCAGAAAAAGCCGCTACGCATGCGCATCAACGCCGACGGCGAACTTGCCGAAGGACTAGGCGCCAAGGACCTCGCGCTGGCGATCATCGCCAAAATCGGCGCGGACGGCGCTGCCGGCCACGCCATCGAATTTGCCGGCTCCGCGATTCGCGCGCTGTCGATGGAGGGTCGCATGACCCTGTGCAACATGGCGATCGAGGCCGGTGGTCGCTGTGGCATCGTCGCACCGGATACAACCACGCTTGAGTATCTCAGGGGCCGCGAGTTCGCGCCGAAGGGCGACACGCTGGAAAAGGCGATGAAGGATTGGAGCGAGCTGACATCCGATTCCGGCGCGCGATTTGACCGCGAAATGTCGATCGATGCGACGACATTGGCACCGTTCGTCACCTGGGGGATCAGCCCGGAAGACGCGCTGCCGATCGATGGCAACGTTCCCGACCCTGCGGACGAGCAACGTCCGGCGCGCGCCAGATATATCAAAGACGCCGTCGACTATATGGGGCTTGAGCCGGGCAGCAAGCTGACCGATATCGGCATCGACCGGATCTTTATCGGCTCCTGCACCAACGCGCGCATCGAAGACCTGCGCGCTGCGGCAGCCATTCTCGCCAACCGCGTCAGCAAGGTGCCCGGCCTGGTGTCGCCGGGGTCATCCAGCGTCAAGCGCCAGGCGGAACAGGAAGGTCTCGACCGGCTGTTCCGCGACGCCGGGCTGGAATGGGCCGACTCCGGCTGTTCGATGTGTGTCGGAATCAATGGCGACCTGGTCGCCGCGGGCGAACGCTGCGCCTCGACCACCAACCGGAACTTTCGCGGCCGCCAGGGCGTGGGCGCGCGGACCCACATCATGTCGCCGGCGATGGTTGCGGCGGCCGCGGTCTGCGGTCACCTGGCCGATCCGCGGCCGTTGATGGCGCGCAAGGACTGAGGGAGACGGGTGTGGAAAAATTCACCCACATTGCTGGCACGGCCTGCCCGCTTCCGGCCGAGAACATCGACACCGACCAGATCCTGCCCGCGCGCTATCTAAAGCTGCCGCGCAAGGGCGAACATGGCAAAGTACTGTTTCGTGATTTGCGTTTTGACGCGAGCGAGCGCGAGCGGCCGGATTTTCCGCTCAATCGGCCGCAATGGCGCGATGCAAGGATCATTGTGGCCGGCCGCAATTTCGGCGGCGGTTCCTCGCGCGAGGCCGCGGTCTATGCGCTTTATGACTTTGGCATCCGCTGCGTGATCGCGCCGTCCTTTGGCGATATTTTTTCGCAGAACGCCACCAAAAATGGATTGCTTGCCGCAGTGGTGAGCGAGGCCGAGAACGGCGCATTGATGGCGGCGTTATCGCGCGAGGAGGCCGTGGCGGTCACGGTTGACCTGGTATCGCAATCAATTATGTGCGGTGAATTGCGCTGTCGGTTTTCAATTGATCCCGCGCGGCGAACCCGGCTGCTGAACGGCTGGGACGATTTCGATGTCACTCTTTCGTTCCGCGAGCGGATTGCCGAATTCAAGGCTGCCGACCGAAAGGCCCGGCCCTGGGCGGTTCCTGCACGAGCGCCATAGTCGACCAGCTCGATCAGGCCGTGTCTGCCCGATTTTAAAACCAGCCTACGCGAAGAGATCAGCGCCGTTCATCATGTCATAGGCCAGCAGCTCGGCGCCCGTTTCCGTCGCATCCATGATCCGCTTGCCGATCAGATCACGCAGCGTCTCGGAGGTGCCGCCGCCGAGCGTGCCGTAGCGCGCGCCGCGATAGAGACGCGATACCGCGTATTCGTCGGTGAAGCCGAATCCGCCATGCAGCTGGATCGCCTCGGAGGTGACGCGGTTGGACATCTCGTTGCAGGTGATCTTGGCCACCGCCGCCATCAAGGGATCGGGAAATGGATCGGCCGTGATACAGGCGCGATAGAGGATGCTGCGGGCGGTCTCGATCTCGCGGTACATCTCGGCGAGTTTCCAGCGCACGCCCTGATAATCCCCGATCGCTTTTCCGAACACGGTTCGGTCCCTGACATATTTGCGGGCTTCTTCAAAAGCGCCTTCGGCCAGCCCCAACGATATGCTTGGATTGAGACAGCGCTGCGTATTGAAGGCGTTCAGAAGCTTTCGAAAGCCGTCATCGCGAATCACGAGATTCTCCAGCGGCAATTCGCAATTGTTGAACTGGATCTCGTGCAGGTTTTCGCCGCCCATGGTGTGATAGGTCCCGGTCACCTCGAAACCCGGCGTGTCAGGCTCCAGCAGAACGCAGCCGATACCTTCGCGGCCGGGCTTGCCGTCGATCCGCGTGAAGATGACGAACATGCCGGCCTCCCTGGCCCGGCTGACCAGCGTCTTGGTGCCATTGAGAATGACGCGGTCGGCCCTGATGACGACGTTGGTCCGGTAGTTCGCGACGTCGGTGCCGGCATGCGGTTCGGTCATGCACACCGCCAATATGCAATCGCCGGAGACGACTTTCGGAAGAATTCGCTCACGAATGGTGTCGGGAGCGTAGGTGGCGATCACGCGGGTCTGGACACCGGCTTCACCGAGGGTGGCCATCGCGGTGACATAACAGGTCTTGGCGATCTCCTCGAGCACCAGCGCGGTATCGAATACCGGCAAGCCGAGGCCGCCATATTGTTCGGGCACCGACATGCCGAGCACGCCGATAGCGGCGAGCTTTCGCATGTTTTCCCAGGGAAAGGTGCCGTCCATATACTTTTGCGCATTCGCCTTGAACTCCCCCTGGGCGAGGTCGCGCACCGCACCTACCATCCGCCGCTGCTGTTCGGTGAGCTGGAAATCCATGGCTTGTCCCTGGAAAGTGAAAAAGGCGGTGGCCGTCAGAAAAGCCTGTCGCGGACCGGATGATTATAGGTCATTTTCGGGCCAGCGTTGCCATAACAACCGGCGCGGGGAGAAACGTATCATGATCAGGGCGGGAGCTTTCCTTGCCGCAGCACTTGTGCTGGCAAGCCCGGCGGGGCGCGCGCAAACCTATCCGTCCAGGCAGATCACGCTGATCATTCCGTTCGCGGTCGGGGGTTCGAACGACATGGTCGGCCGCGCGATCGGCAAGAAGCTTGCCGAGGCGTGGGGTCAGCCGGTGGTGGTCGAAAACCGCGCCGGCGCGGGCGGCATCATCGGATCGTCCGTGGTCGCCGCGGCGGCGCCGGACGGTTACACGCTGCTGCTGGTGTCATCGACCTTCACGATCAACCCGGCGATCAAGAAGAGCATGCCGTTCGACACCATCAGGGATTTCACGCCGGTCGCCTTCATTGCCCGCTCGCCGCTCCTGCTCGTCGCGTCGAACCAGCTTCAGGTCAAATCCGCAAAAGAACTGCTGGCGCTGGCAAAGAGCAAGCCGGGCCAGATCAGCTACGCCTCGGCCGGTCCCGGCAGCATCAATCAGATTTCGGCCGAGCTCATCGCGCTTTCGGCGGGAGCGAGATTCATGCACGTTCCCTACAAGGGCGGTGCGCCGGCGCTCAACGATCTGCTCGGCGGACATGTCGACATCTATGTATCCAGTCTGCCGCAGGTACTGCAACTCGCCCAAAGCGGCCAGGCCAGGGCCCTTGCGGTCACAAGCGCCAGGCGAACCGCGCTTCTGCCCGATGTGCCGACGCTCGAGGAGGCAGGAATCGCCGGCTTTGATCTGTGGTCCTGGTGGGGCATTGTCGGCCCGGCCGGGATGCCTGCAAATGTCGTCGATGCGCTCAATTCGGAGATCGGCAAAATGCTGACCTCGCCCGAACTCGGCACGTTTCTCTCAAATGAGGGCGCCGAAGCCGAAACCATGACTCCACCGCAATTCGGAGACCTGATGCGCATGGAAACGGAGCGCTGGACCAGGGTCGCGCACGAGGAAAATATCTCGATCGATTAGTGTCAAAGCGGTGAGCCCATTCGGCGCTCAAGCATGTCATTCGACAAAAGCTTCACCGGGAATCCGGTGTTTGGGCTGGTGAAAGCGGCACCGAATTGGCCTCCCGGGCAGCCGTGTGAGGTTGATCGTACTTCGACATCACCGAGCCACCCGCATCGAGCCGAACGCGATAGACCTGCAGATTCTCCATCACGCGCTGGACATAATTGCGGGTTTCGGCAAGGGGAATGCGTTCCACCCAATCGATGGCGTCCACATTGGGATCCCGGGGATCGCCGTGCTGCTTGATCCACTCCCGCACGCGGCCACGACCGGCATTGTAGCCGGCGAAGGTCATGATGTGAGAGCCGCTATATTCCTTCAGCAGCGCGCTGAGTTCAGCCGCGCCCATTTGCGTGTTGTAGACGGGATCAGAGACCATCCTGTCCCAGTCGTAGGCAACGCCGAATCTTTTGGCGGTATCGCGTCCGGCTTCCGGCGTGACCTGCATCAGGCCGACCGCATTGGCCGACGACTTGTCGCGCTGGTCGAACGCGCTTTCGGTACGTGCGACCGAATAGATGATGCTGCGCTCGATTTCGGGTCCAATCGGGCTGTGTTGCGGAATCCCGATCGCAGGGAAGGCGTAGTGATCGACCGCCAGGCCGCGCGCAAGCGCTGTCTTGCCGATCTCCAGCATGCCGCGCGCATCGTTGCGGCGGCCGGCGAGTTCGCCAAGTGCGGCAAGCGTCGTCACGTCACCGCACTGTTCCGCGAGATCCACCATAAAACTCACCACGACATCGCGCTCGCCGACCGCGTAGAGCATGTCGGCGGCGCGCACAATTTCGTCCGGCGACGCAGAACCGCCAGCCGGATCGGCTGGCGGCGGCGCACGCAGCTCCATTCCTTCAAGGCCGAGTCTGGCACGCGCAAGCTGTCCGTAATAGGCGGTGGTGTGGCGCGCGGCGGCTTGATAGCTGGCGCGCATGGCCTCGTTGTCGCCGACCGCCTCGGCGGTGCGGCCGCGCCAATAGTTGGCCCGGGCAAGCATGATCGGATTGACCGTTCCGTCGTCGACATGGGCAAAGTGCGTGCGTGCGGTTGCGGGATCGTTGAGATAGCGCAACGCGATCCAGCCCGACATGAAATGGAAATCCGGCCGGTAGCTTTCACTGGCCGGCAGGGCGGCGGCGTGCACGACCTCATAGGCGGTCTGGAACTTGCCGAGATCGAGCAGCTTGCGGGCGAGAATGCGCCGTTCGCGCCACCATTCATCGGTGTCCTGAAGCGCCATGGTTTCCGGCGCCGCCGCCAGCGTCAGGCGGACCGCTTCCTCAATCCGATCGCGGCGCATCATCCAATGAATACGGCACAGGGTGTAGCCGAGGTCCTGCCGGGCCGCGGTTTCGACGGCGTCGAGACGGTCGAGCGCTGTGGTCTCATTCGCCAAGGCGGCCGCACAGGCTTTCACGATCGAGAGCTCGTCGCTGCCGAGGCGCAGCGCGGCGCGCTTCGCGCCTGAAAAATCCTTTGCCCCGATGCGCTTGTCCATCCGCGCCCGGTGGTCCTCACGCGTGAGCAAGTCGCGGAAGGTCTCGAACGCCTCGGTTTCCGTGCGTTCCGACATTTCCTCCGACCGCCAGGCTTCCCGAACCCAGCGTCCGGCGCCGTCACGGTCGCCTTCGGCAAGAAGCGTACGCGCGAGCGCCAGGCGGCCCTTGGTGCTTGTCGGCGCATCGCTGGTAAAGCGGTGAACCGTGGTCGCGTCGCTCCGCTCCTGCCACAGGCGCGCCTCCGCGCGCCGTCGCATCAACCCCATGCCGGGCCAGCTCGGGTTATCGGCAATGAACGCGGCATATCGGCCGAATACCGCGTCGGCGTCCGGATGTCGCAGAATGAACCATTCGACGAGTTTCTGGGCCGCCGGATCAGCGATCGTTTTTTCGATGACGGTCGCCTCACCGGTTTTGGCCTTGCGTGCCAGATCGATCGCGTTCTTGACCGCCGCAAGATCCCCCGAGAGCGGCGGCGCGGCCGGCGCATCGGCAGACGACGCCGACTTATGCCGCGCCGCCTCAACATGCGTCACATGCCCACGTTTCCTGAGCCCGGCCGTGTTGTGTTGCCGGACGCCCGCTGCCTCATGTGCCTTCTCGGCATGGGGGGCTTGCTGAGGACGGGCGAGCGCGGCGGCATCGCACGAACGCGCGGCGAGCATCGCCAAGGTGAGGAAACAAGTCAGCGGCCAATAACGCCGATTCATTCCGTGGTCCCCAACGAACCAACCGACACGCCCCCCGTGAGATCACACGATTCGCGCGGCTGGAACTGCACCGACGATAGCACACCGTACGATTCGCAACTGTCGCGTTTAGGCAACAGCGCCGCCAACTCGGGGATGCAATGGAACCCAAACGTCCCCTCTGGCCTCGGGCCGCTTATCAAAACGCGCACCAAGCCGCCCGGGAGAAGCCCCCTTGCCAAGCTCCCTTGGCCCGGCCCCTGCATGGGGGCCATGCAGGGGCCGGGCTGGCGCCGGGCGCTGTTGACAACCCGACTCCGCGGCATGCGATGAAAGGCGGCTTCCCTCGCACGATGGAGGGCGGCCGCACGTCCTTCTCTCATCCGAAGACCGGAAAGCCGCACCATGCCCGAAACCCACAACACCCGGCTCGTCGCCGCCATCGATTGTCCCGGCGGCGGGCAAGTCTGGATCGAAGGAACGACGCTCTACGTCGCGCACATGAACCCGCCGGCCGGCACTTCGATCTACGACGTGGCCGATCCGCGCCACCCGCGCCTTCTCGGCCACATCGAGATGCCCTTGGGCTATCATTCGCACAAGGTGCGCGCCCGCGACGGGCTGATGCTCGTCAACCACGAGAAGCAAGGCGAGGACGGCGATCCGGCCTTCGGCGGCGGGCTCGGCATCTACGACGTTTCGACGCCGTCGCGGCCGACGCTGATCCACAAATGGCGCACCGGCGGAAGTGGCGTGCATCGTTTTGATTTCGACGGCCGCTACGCCTACATCTCGCCAACCGCTGAGGGCTTCGTCGGCAATTTCGTCATGATCCTCGACCTCAAGGACCCGGCCAATCCGATAGAGGCGGGGCGCTGGTGGATCCCCGGCCAGCACACGGCCGGTGGCGAAGAATATCCGTGGGGTGATTACGTCAAGCCGCGCTGCCATCACCCGCTGCGCATGGGGGACCGGCTTTACGTCTCCTATTGGCACCACGGCTTCTTCATCCTCGACATCGCCGACCTCGCCCATCCGCGCCTCGTCTCGGCTGTCAATTCGAGCCCGGCGCATCCGCATCCGACCCACACCTGTCTGCCGATCCCGCAGCCGTTGCGCGGCAGGCAGATCATGGTGGTCGCGGACGAGGACGTGGCGAAGCTGCGCCCCTCGCCGCCCGCCTTCTCCTGGATCTACGACATCACCGACGAGCGCCAGCCGATGCCGATCGCGACCTTCGACGTCGAGGGCCTCGACAAGGACGGCGCGCCGCAGCCGAGGATGACCGGCTGCCATCAGCCCTCGGAAGTGTTCACCGGCACGGTCATCCCCTTCGCCTGGTTTGCCCAGGGGCTGCGGGTGGTCGACATCGCCGATCCGTTCCGGCCGCGCGAGATCGGCTTCTACAAGCCCGATCCGCCGCAAGGCTGCGAGTTCGCGTCCTCCAACGACGTGACGATGGACAGACGCGGCCTCATCTACCTGACCGACCGCCAGCGCGGCGTGCACATCATCGAGTTCACCGGGAAATCCCAGGCATGAGCGCGATCACGCGACGCGCGTTTACCGGTCTCGCCGCAAGCGGCGCCGCTCTCCTCGCCGTGCCGCGCATCGCGTGCGCGGCCTTTCCCGAGCGGACCATCCGCATCATGGTCGGCTTTTCCGCCGGCGGCACGGTCGATACCGTCGCCCGCATCGTCGCCGAGGCGATCGGCCCGATCCTCGGCCAGAGCGTCATCATCGAGAACCGGCCCGGCGGCAGCGGCAGCATCGCCGCGAACGCCGTATTGCAGGCGCCGGCCGACGGCCACACGCTGCTGTTCGGCATATTCTCGCACGCCGTCGCGCCGGCGCTGATGACGCTCAATTACGATACCATCCGGGATTTTGCCGCGGTGTCGCAGGTCGCAAGCGTGCCCCTGTTCCTGTTCGCGTCGGAGACCTCGCCCTATCACAGCGTCGCCGACGTGGTGGCGGCGGCGAAGGCAAAGCCCGACACCGTGACCTATGCCTCCGGCGGAGTCGGCTCCTCGGCTCACCTTAGCGGCGAGCTGTTCGCGCGCAAAACCGGCGTCACGCTGGTGCACGTGCCTTATCGCGGCGGCGCACCGGCGGTGCAGTCGCTGCTCTCGGGCGAGGTCGAACTGCTGTGGGATACGCCGACACCGACGACGCATTCCTTTGTCGCCGACGGCAAACTGCGCGCGCATGCGGTGATGTCGAACCAGCGGCTCCTGGGCTTCCCCGATGTACCGGCGATTGGCGAACTCGGCTATGGCCGTGACCTCGAGGTGCAGGCGTGGCAGGGCGTGCTGGTGCGGAGCGGCACGCCGGCAGCGATCATCGACACGCTCTACCAGGCGATTGCGAAGGGTATGGCGCTCGATGATCCCAGACAGCGCATCGCGGCGATGGCGGTCGAGCCGATGGCGACCGAGCCAGTGGTCTTCGAGGCGTTCTTCACCAGCGAAGTCAAGCGCTGGACCGAGGTGGCGCGCGCGGCGGGAATCCAGGCGCAGTAGCGGATGGGGCTGGCTAGGCCACCTCTCTTCGGCGGGGTGTTTCTGGTTCGAAAGTCGAAAGCTTACGATTTCACCGGCGAGCATAATCAAACGGCTCCTGACGTTTTCCGTGGCGTTTTCTAGCACGGCCGCGGTTGCCCGCAATGCAGGCCTGCAGCGCTGTGCGCGGTCACCTGGACGTCATCATGCGCGGCACCTTTTACCTCGAACTTCGACGTGTTAGCGTCGCGGCAAAGGCGGGCACATGACCGGCCACAACACGGGAGAGGCAAATGCCGGCATCGAGAAACTTCTGTTGGCGCGGCCTGCTGAGTGTTGCTGCCGCAATCGGTGCCATTGGAATTGCGGCGCCAGGGCGCGCCGATCCGATCCCGACGGGATGGACGGCGAACCATTTCGAACCGGTCGGCTACAGCGCCATGGACAACCGGCTCGGCGCCTTCAAGATGGCGATCAGGAAGATCAACAACCGCTGGTACCTCTACACGGGACATCTGTGGCACTACGGCTGGAGCATCGTCGACGTCACCGATCCAAAGGATCCGAAATTCGTTAAGTTCATCCCGGGTCCTGAAAACACCTGGACCATTCAGATGACGCTGCACGATAACATCATGGTCACGGCGCTGCAGAAATCCTCGCCGGCCTGGGGCGCTGACCCCAGCAAACCCAATGCCGAGGGCATCCTGATCTGGGACATCAGCGATCCCGTCAATCCGAAGCAGGTCTCGGAATGGAAGACCGGCGCCACCGGCACGCACCGCAATTCCTACCCCGGCGGCAAATATGCGTATCTGTCGGCCGGCATGCCGGGTTACGACACCAACATCCTGGTGATCCTCGACGTCAGTGATCCGGCACATCCGAAGGAGGCCGGACGCTGGTCGATGCCGGGTCAGAAGCAAGGCGAGCCACACGGCAACGGTCCGCAGGGTTTTCACGGCCCTGCCATGATCAGCCCCGACGGCAAAATGGCCTCGATGGGTTACGCGCCCGGGGTGATCAATCTCGACATCACCGATATCGCCAGTCCCAGGCTGATTGGGCAGCTCAATTTCAGCCCACCCTTCCTGGCGGCGGGTTCGCAGTCGCTGCACTCGGTCCTGCCGCTGTGGGATCGCCAGCTGCTGTTCGTGAGTTCGGAGGCAAGCGCGGAGCGCTGCGCCGAGGCGCTCAATTTCGCGGCGCTGGTCGACAACAAAAATCCGGCACAACCGCGTCTGATGTCGATGCTGCCGCTGCCCGCCCCGCCGCCGGGCGCGCCCTACAAGAACTTCTGCGAAAAGGGTGGCCGCTTCGGGCCGCATAACACCAACCAGGAAACCCACCTGCCCGACGTCGAGAAGCCCGGTAACCTGATCTATCTGACCTACTTCAACGCCGGCTTGCGGGTCTTCGACATCAAGGATCCGGTGATGCCGGTCGAGACCGGCTGGTTCATTCCGCCGCAACCCGCAGCGAATGCCGGTCCGCTGCCAAAGGACGTCGTGACCCAGACCGAAGACGTCCTCGTCGACACCCGCGGCTATGTCTACATCACCGACAAGAACTGGGGCCTGTGGATCACGCGCTACACCGGTCCGGACCAGCCGGCGCCGAGCGACCACTGACGTTCCCGGGGAACAGACTTTCCCAGTCATTGCGGTCCAGACACGACCGTTCCAAAGGGGCGCCTTCGGCGATGGGGGCGTGGCTGTTCGAGGGCAAATGCCGGAGGTTCTGATGTGGTATGGTCAAGTCGAGGGAACAGAAATCGTCGTTATCGATCCGCGCTTCAAGGCCTGCTTTCCTGGCCACGTGCGGGTCGAGCGTTTGTGGTCCGGGGCGCGCTGGGCTGAAGGTCCGGCCTGGTTCGCGGCCGGCCGCTATCTCATTTGGTCGGACATTCCGAACAATCGCATGCTGCGGTTTGTCGAACCCTCCGGCGAAGTCTCGGTCTTCCGAGAGCCCTCCAACAATTCGAACGGCAACACCGTCGATAATCAGGGCCGGCTGGTCACGTGCGAGCATCTCACCCGCCGCGTGACCCGCACCGAGATCGACGGCTCGATTACCGTCATTGCGGAAAAGTGGAACGGCAAGCGTCTGAATTCACCCAACGATATCGTGGTGAGGTCGGACGATTCCATCTGGTTCACCGACCCCGCCTATGGCATCGACACCGATTACGAAGGTAATCGCGCGGATCAGGAGATCGAGGCCTGTCAGGTATATCGAGTCGACGCCAAATCCGGCGCGGTCGCGGCCGTCATTACCGATATGGTCCGCCCGAACGGCATCGCATTCTCGCCCGACGAGAAATACCTTTATGTCGCTGACACGGGCGTGACGCACAAAGTGGACGGCCCGCGCCACATTCGCCGCTTTATGACCAATGCGGAGGGCACCGGGCTGTCGGATGGTGAAATCTTCGCGGAATCAACAGCCGGCTTGTTTGATGGCTTTCGCGTCGACCGGAATGGCCGTATTTGGACGAGTACCGCAGAGGGGGTCCATTGCTACGACTCCGACGGCTCGCTGATCGGCAAAATCCTCATTCCCGAAATGGTCTCGAACGTGACTTTTGGCGGCGCCAAGCTCAATCGTTTGTTCATTTGCGGAACGACATCTCTCTATTCGATCTACGTTACAGCGAACGGCTCCAAGCTCGGTTGACCGACGATCGATTCATTTCGGGTCAAACAATATAGGTCGATCGGTGCCAGGTGCAGCCGCCCTCGCCTGTCCAGCAAGAGCTGCAAAACCATTTCGTTTGAATTCATAAGCCCTTTAAAAGCCCTGATTTCGAGAACCGCATCGTATCAGCGGAGTCCAGGGCTCCAGCCAGAAATGAGCCATTCGGAAAGAATGAGCCACTCCGCAGCGAAATCGCACATCGGCCTCCCTGATGGATCTACTTACTGGACCCCGAGCCGCCGGAATAGCAGATCGGTCTGCTGGCTCAATTCTTTCGCTTTTCCCTCATGCACGATCCGCCCCGTTTCCAGGATGTAGACACGGTCGGCGACGGCCAATGCGCTGTAAAGGTTCTGCTCGACCAGCAGGATCGATAGCCCTTCCCGCTTCAGATCCAGAATTATTTCTTCAAGATGCTGCACCATCACCGGTGCGAGACCTTCCGAAGGCTCATCCATCAGGATCAATTCCGGATCGATCATCAGCGCGCGACCGACCGCCAGCATGCCGCGCTCGCCGCCGGACAATTGCCCGCCGCGATGATGCCGCCGCTGGGCCAGCCGCGGAAAGAGCCCGAATATGCGATCGACGGTCCAGCCTTCCCTGGTGCGCAAGCTCTTCAGCATGGTCAAATGCTCGGTCACCGTCAGCGAGGAAAACAGTCGCCGCCCCTGCGGAACGATCGCAATTTTCCGCGCGGCAATTTCGTGCGGGAGCAGGCCGACCAGACTATCGCTGCGCCATGAAATCGTGCCGGAGTGAATCTGCGGCGGCGTCAATCCCATGATCGAGCGGATAAAGGTGGTCTTGCCCATGCCGTTTCGACCGAGCAGGGCGACGATCTCGCCAGCACCGATGTCGAGCGAAACGCCGTGCAGCACGACCGCTTCACCATAGCCGCTGTGCAGATTCCTAACCTCGAGCATGACGCAACTTCCCGAGATAGACTTCCTGCACTTGCTTGTTGCGGCGGATGCCCTCCGGCGGTTCTTCGACGATGACGCGCCCCTCGAACATGCAGGTAACATGGTCGACCAGTCCGAGCGCGAGATCCATATCGTGCTCGATTAGCACCACGGTGATGTTGCGATCGAGTGAGCGGATTATCTCGGCGACCATCGAGCGCTCCGACGGCGACAGGCCGGCGGCCGGCTCGTCCAGCAGCAGCATGGTTGGCGCGGTGACCAGCGCGATGGCGATCTCAAGTTGGCGCTGCTCGCCATAGGACATTTCCTTGACGATGACGTCGGCACGCTCGCCGATCCGAGCCGCATTGAGCGCGGCCATGATCCTCGGCGCTTCCGCCGCATCCGTGTCGGGCTTGCCGAAAAGCGAAAATTTGCGCGGCGACCGGCCGCGGAGCGCGAGGATCATGTTGTCCTGAACGCTCAGGGTCGAAAAAAGATTGGTTATCTGAAAAGTTCGTGAGATGCCGAGCTGCGCGCGGCGGTGCGGCGGCAATTTGGTGACGTCGTGGCCGTTGAAAACGATCCGGCCCGACGTCGGCAGTGCTACGCCGGCGATGGCATTGAACAGTGTGGTCTTACCGGCACCGTTCGGGCCGATAATGGCGCGGCGCTGGCCACGCGGCACGTTCAGGCTGACGCCATCTACCGCGCGTAACGCGTCGAAGGCCACGACCACATCGGTGAGATTCAGGATCGGCTCAGACAACGGACATCCTGGTAGACGGGACGCGACCACACTGTTGCTTCCAGATGTGGGCGTTGGATCTAGGCTTTCTTGATGCCCTGAAACGTCCGCGAATAGGGCGGTTGTTTCAGATAGGTTTCCGGGTCGTACTTCCAGAACTGCGACACCTCCGGATAGGTCTGTATCGGGACGTTCCAGAACTTGCCGTCGGCGCGTTTCACGACCTTGCGGATGTAGACGTCGTAAATCGGATTGCCGAAGGCGTCGAGCTTGACGGTCTTGCCCAGCGGCGAACCGTCGAGTTCGGTCTTCAACACGGTGTCTATAAAGGCATCGCGATCCTCGACCTTTCCGCCCATCTTCTTCAGCGCGGCGTCGATCCACATCATGCCGGAATACATCGAAAATCCGTACAGCGAAGGGATTTTGCCGTATTTGGCCTCATACTCCTTCTCGAACTTCTGCGTCACCGGATTGTCGGAACCTTCGGCGAAATGCGCAGGCGAGATGATACCCTCGACGTCGTCGCCGATGGTACGGATTACCGATTGGTCGGTGCCGTTCATCGCCATCAGCAGCGGTGTCTTGGCCTTCAGGCCGAACGCGGCGAATTGCTGGACGAAGCGGGTAGAATCGGCGCCAGTCTCCATCGCGAAGATGGCATCGACCTTGAGTTCAGCAAGCTGACCCAGATATGGACTGAAGTCGGCGGTGTTGAGCGGGTGCCAGAACTGCTGGGCGATCTCGCCGCCGCCTTCGGTGAACACCTGGGCAAGACCGCCGCACTGCTCATGGCCGAAGGTGTAGTCCTGGCTGATGGTGGCGATCTTCTTGTAGCCCTGCTTTAATGCCCAGTCGCCGAGCGGATGGGTGAAGGCGCTGGCGCTGTAGCCGGCAACGCGGATGACGTTCTTGATACGCGCGCGCTGGGTGAGGTCGTCGGCGGCGATGATCGGGATGAAATACGGCGTGCCGGTGCCCTTCACGTAGTTGGCGACTGCCAGGCCGGTGTTGGCGAGCAAATCGCCTATCAACATGTGACAATTGCCTTGTTCGACGAGGCGGCGCGCCTTCTGCAAGGCGGTATCCGGGTTCGAGGCGTCGTCTTCCGTGACCAGTTCGACTTTGCGCCCGCCCATCTCGCCGTTGACCTGATCGAGATAGAACTGCACGCCTTCGACCATCTCTTTCCCCCCGGAGGCGACGACGCCCGTCAGCGGCGCCAGGAGGCCGATCTTGATCGGACCGGCCTGGGCCTGGGCGGAACGCCAAGGTACGGCGCAGACGCTGGCGGCTGCGACGGCGGCTGTGGATGTTTTCAGAAATACCCTGCGGTCCATGGCGATGTCCTTTCGTGGAACCATTTGATTTAACGCAGCTGGCGCGACAGGATGGTGCGCAGCTTGCCGATGATGCCCTCCGGGGCGAAGATCATGATCAGAACGAAGGTAATACCGAGCACCATCTGCCAGCGCTCGGTATAGGCGCTGACGACGTTCTCCAGCGCGATGATCGCGGCGGCGCCGACGAAGGCGCCGAACAGCGTGCCCACCCCGCCGGCAATCATCATCAGCACGCCCTCGACCGACTGCGCCAGCGCCACTGTCGACGGGCTGACGAAACTGTTGAACATCGCGTAGAGCGCGCCGGCGACGCCGGCGAAGAAGCCCGATACCGTGAAGCCGATGAACAGGTGCAGCGGCACATTGTAGCCGAGACTGCGCATCCGGCTTTCGCTGTCGCGGATACCGCGCAGAGTAAGGCCGAAGGGCGACCGCACGAAACGCCACATCGCAAAAGAGACGATCGCCGAACAGCCCAGCACCGCCCAGTAGAACGCGCTGTGGCTGAGCAGCATCGCCGGCCGGACGTCGCCGCGCATGCCGTTCTCACCGCCAGTCACCTCGGTCCAGCGCAGGCAGATCCCCCAGACGATCATGCCGAGCGCCAGTGTCAGCAGCAGGAAGTAGACGCCGGAGGTACGCACCGCAAGCAGCGCGAACACTGATGCGACCGTTGTGGCCGCCAGCACGCCGAACGTGAAGGCCGCTGCCGGCGGCAATCCGGTCTGCGCCGCGCAATAGACGACGACATAGGTCGAAACGCCAAAAATCGCACCATGACCCAGCGATGTGCGCCCGGCAAAGCCTGCGAGGATGTCGAGCGACATCGCGAGGATCCCGAAGATCAGTACTTCGGTCGCGAGACCTACCTGATAGTTCGAAAGCAGCAGCGGCATGCATGCGGCGACCGCAACGATCAGACCCGCAATTATCGTTGCGCGGCCGCTCATGCCGGCGAGCTGCGATCGGTTTGGGCTGAGCAGCGTCGTCATGTGGCTCGCCCGAACAGGCCGAGGGGGCGAAATGCCAGCAGCACAGCCATCGGGCCAAAGATCACGAAATAAGCCAATTCCGGAAACATCACCTGGCCGAGCGTGTTGAGCAGGCCCACCAGCAGGCTTCCTGCGCCTACGCCGATCAGGCTGCCGCGACCGCCGATGATGACCACCGCCAGGCTGAACACAAGAATTTCCGCGTCCGCCGAGGGATACAGCGACAGGAACGCGCCACCTATCAACCCGCCAAGCCCGGCCAGAGCCGACCCGATCAGGAAGGTGATTAGAAAAATGCGCTGGATGTTGACGCCGGAGGCTTCCACCATCTCGGCGTCGTCTACGCCGGCGCGGATCAGCGCGCCCAGGCGGGTGTAGTTGAGCAACAGCCAAAGTGCCGCGAATACGGCGATTCCTGTGGCCAGCACGAACAACCGATAGGTCGGATAGAAGGTTCCGAATACTTTCATGCCGCCGCGCAGCATTTGGGGTATCGGTACCGTAAAGCTGTCGCCGCCCCAGATCACCAATGCGAGATCGTTGAGAAAGAACGCGGCTCCCAGCGAAAGCAACACCTGACGCAGTTCGTTGCCGCGGACGAAGCGCAGCAGGCCCTGGTCAAGCACGAAACCGACTGCGGCGATCGACGCCATCGCGCCGACGCCGCCCAGTACAAAGCTGCCGGTCCAGATCGCGGCGCTGTAGCCGATGTGGCCGCCAAACAGATATAGCGCGCCATGGGCCAGATTAACGATCCGCAACAACCCGAAGATCAACGTAAATCCACTGGCCACCACGAACAACAGCGCGGCGAAGGTCAATCCATTGAGGAGTTGAAAGAGGCTCATTCCTGTTCTTGCCTAGGGCGCCTTCGGTCCGATCGAGAGATACCAGTCGAGAATCTGTTCGCCGGTCATGAATGCCACATTCGGCTTCTTCCGGATGGTTTCGAGGGTCCGGCGGAAATATTTCAGGCGATGCGGCGCGCCCATGATGTAGGGATGCACGACCAGCGCCATGACCCGCGCAGATTCTGCTGCATCGTCGTAGATCTGCTCAAACTGGTCGATCGCGCGATCGTAATACTCCGAAGCCCTGTGATGCTGTATCAGCATCATCGCGACGTCGTTGCACTCCTGGGTGTAGGGGACATTGACGATCGGCGTCGTCTTCGTCTTCAGCCAGACTGGTTGGTCGTCCAGCACCCAGTCAGCGACGTAGTCATACCCCTCTTCCTTGAGCAGGTCCGGCGTTTCCCAGGTTTCAGTCAGGCCGGGACCCAGCCAGCCCCGCGGTCGCTTGCCGGTGACCGCGGCGATCACATCCGCGGTGTTGCGGATATCCTCGCGTTCGTTTTCTACCTTCTGCATGTTGCGCTGGGTGAAGCCATGACCCATGAATTCCCAGCCGCGCTGCAGAGCAGCTTCCGCGATCGGCGGGTAGGCCGCGAGTGCCGAGCCGTTGATGGCGAGAACGCCAGGAATCTTCAACTCATCGAACACCTTCAGCATACGCCAGAATCCGACGCGATTTCCGTATTCGTGCCAGGCCCAGTTCGGAATGTCAGGCATTGGCGAACCGCCAGCGGGCGGCGTCAGGACGGTACGAGGCATCGTCTGTTTGATGTCCCACTCCTCGACATTTACGATCACCCACATCGCCATGCGGGCGCCGTTCGGCAGCTTGAGCGGAGGACGGTTGGCGATTGGCGAATAGGCGATGCGTTCTGTCGGCAACATGATTATGTCTCAGCTGGCGAGGCGGTGATAGCAAGCGACGGCGGTCCGGCCGGCACTTCGATCGCCGGAATGGATGGCAGAGCGCGCGGCCCGCAGGCGTTCACGACGTTGCCCCCGGACCAGGGACGTTGCTGGTGTACCAGTCGTAAATCTGCTCTCCGTTCCAGTGCACTACACCATCGAACTTGTTCAGATAGTCGTAGAGCTCTCTGAGATATTTGATCCGAAACGGCTGGCCGCTGATGTAGGGATGGATCGCCAATGACAGTATCTTCGGGCGACGTTCGCTTTCCTGGTAGAGCTGATCGAAGCTATCTATTGCCCTCTTCGCAAAATGATCACTCCCATGGTGCTGCACCATCATCATCGGGATGTCGTTCAATTCCACCGTATAGGGCAGCGTGACCAGCGGCCCCTTGGCGGTGCGGATCGTCGTCGGTTCGTCGTCATAGACCCAGTCGCCGATATATTTGACGCCGGCTTCCGCAAGATATTCAGGCGTTTCCAATGTCTGTGTCAGACCCGGTCCGAGCCAACCGGTTGGACGCTTACCGGTAAATTTTTCGATTACCTTCATGGAACGATCAATCATCGCCCGCTGGTCCGGCTCCTTGTGGATCGGTCCCTGCTCATAGGCATGCCCCATGAATTCCCAGCCGGCATCCTTGGCCTGCTGTGCGACTCGCGGATAATCCTCGCAGACGCGAGCATTGATCGACAGCGTCGGGGCAATATCCAGCTTCCTGAAGAGATCGAAGAAGCGCCAGACACCAACGCGCATGCCGTATTCGTGCCAGCTCCAGTTCGGAACGTCCGGCAGCAGCGGGATGCCGGTCGGCGCCGGGATCACCTGACGAGCCATCGGCTTGGCGATATCCCAAACCTCAAGATTGACGATTGTCCAGATGATGATCCTCGCGCCATTCGGCAGCTTCAGCCTGGGGCGATCGACGATGGCTGAAAAGTCGCAGCGGTCGCGCGGGATCATCGGATCGGTCATAACAGAGCACTCTTCGGGTTGCCGAGAATATAAATCATCACGCGGCGCTGTCGCGGCGAGCGACAAGCCCGTCCAGCGCCATCACCGCGTCGGTGCCCATCACGAACCCAAACGCAGTCCTGATGCAGGCAAGCCCCGCGGCATGGAGTTCGGATCCGTCCATGCTGTCGACGCAGTCTTCAACCACGATCACAGCGTAGTCGCGGACATTGGCGGCGGTCGTGGTGGCGAGTACGCAGGAATTGGTGTTCACACCGGTAATCAACAGCGTATTGATGCCATGCGAACGCAACAGGAAATCAAGGTCGGTGCCAAGGAAGCAGTCGTAGCGCTTTTTGGTGTCAACGACGAAATCCCGTTCATCCAGCAGTTGTGGCATCACCATGCAACCGGGACCGCCTCTGATGTTGTGACGCATCACGTTCCTGCGGGTCGTCGTGGGATCCTCGGCACGGGTGCGCCAGAACGGATTGGCGCGAATTTCGTCGGCATCGCGGTAGGACGTCACCTGATGAATCACGGGAATGCCCTGGCTGCGCGCCCAATCTAGCAGCCGCTTGTTGTTGGCGATGATCCGCGTTGCTACGTCCGGCGTGGTCGGCATCGTCGCAACCGCCATGTCAAGATGACCGCGATGCAGGTCGATTGCCACGACGGCAGCCTTGATACGATCGACACCGAGATTCATCTTATTCATACCAGTGGATTGAAGGATGTCTTAAGCAGGGCCTTCTGATCGATGCCGAAACGGTCTGCGAGCCAATCGGACAGCACTTCCTGACCGATGGTCGGGTTGTCATGCTGGCAGTGCTCGGCACCTGTCTCTTCCGGATCGAGCACGCGCATGGTCGCGTCGACACCATGTGCCCTGGCATAATCGTAGGTACTTCGCGCTGCCGTGACCGTCAGCACATCGTGGCCGCCATGCAGCACGAGATAGGGGCACTTCATATGTTCGAGGTGGCCTTCCAGCGTGAACGGTTTCATCAGCCCGTGAGCCTCCCGCATGGTTTTAGCACCGAACACCCAGCGAATGTGCATGGCAAGTCCAAAGTCGTCACCTTTGGTACCCCACATGTCGTGTACCGACCAAACTGCACCGTGCGAAATTGCCGCCGCCAGCCGCGGCTCGTAGCAAGCTGCGCGAGCAGCGTAGTAGCCGCCCATGCTGGAGCCACACACCGCGATGCGCGCCGCGTCGACATCCGATCGTTTCTCGAGCCAGTCGATGCACTTGCCGATCGGCACTTCACTGTCGGGGCGGGTGACAACGCCGTGGCGGCGCAGCGTGCCGCCCTGCCCCGGACCATCGATCATCAACACCGAGATGCCACGTTGCAGGCAGCCGTGCCCCTGCATGAACCACATTTCGTCCTTGATGGAATCGAGACCGCCCATGCAGATCAGCACCGGCAACCTGGCGCCGGGAAACGGAGCGCGGATAAAGTAGCCGCAGATCGGTTTGCCCGGCTCATAGGGAATCTCGACCACCTCACCCGGCGGATTGAGATGGCCTATGAACCGGTGCGAACTGGCTTCCATCTTCTCGAAGGTGGGCAGCCGGCGCGGATCGTCTGGTTCGAGATGAAATTCGGCCTGCCGATAATAATCGCCGGCGCGCAGGAAGCAGTTCATCGCAGTGCGGATATGGCCGGCGTCGTCTTCAGTGAGGCCGCGACCCCAATTGCGATCGGCAATCCGCATCCATTCGACATGCCAGCTTTCGAGATCGCCCGGAATCATTCGCGATCCCGCCTGCAGGACTTCGCTGACGCTGCCACCGCCCTCCTGGGTTTCACCGAGACCACGACGGAATTGATAGGAAAGCCAGGGATGCTCCGGCCAGTGATGCCAGCCGAATGGCTCGTAATGCGGCCCGCGATCGGCAGTAATTAGTTCGATAGCGTTTTCCGCGATGTTCTGTGCCGCCATGGAACGTGACCGCCTTTTACCCGTCGTGGTCGGTCATCGTTCGTTGAATCAAAAGGTGAGTCAATCACGATTACGAACACTCCCCTCCGTGCATATCATTTCCGCGACATGACTAGATTGTAAGCAAAATACACCGGCGGTAAGATCTGGAAATGGTAGAGGTCTGTGCGCGCCATTGCGGCCCTTCAAAAGTTCATTCACTGGCCCGGTTGGTTATTTGTCGTGATGACGGATCGAGCTCGACAGGGAAAGCGCCGGGGCCAGGCTGCCAGACGGCCTGATCCGCGCGCGTCGGAAGCACGCACGATTCGGCAACGCGCAGGTGATCCTTCGCTGGCGCGAGCCGGTGCATCCTCAATTGCCGGGATTCCTGGCCTGGTATCGCACCGGAGAGCCCGCTGTTGGCAGCGCCACGGGCATTTTTGCAAATTGCGTGATGATGCAACAGTGCCGCTGATCTACCCGTGACGTGTCAAAATGTTTTCGCGGGATCGCTCATCCATCTACGCCAGCGACACCATGTTACTTTGCATGAGGTTGTTTTCGATATTTCAGCTGGGAGCGAGCACTGCGAGGCGGGCGGATAGAGGTACTGGGGTCGAACCCTCTCCGCGCGAATGATCTCGCGCTATACGAGAGCTGGAGGACGGCAAGGGTCCGACCGCCGCTCTAAACTTCCGCGACGCAGTCGATTTCAAGCAAGAAGTCCTTTCTTGGCAGTCGCGCTTCGACGGTCGTTCGAGCCGGCCATTGCGATTGGTCGTGACCAAAGAACTCCTTGTAAATTGCGTTCATCTCATCGAAGTCCGCGCGACGATCCAGGTAGACGTTCACCTTCGCAATCTTATCCACGGAACTACCGGCATATTCGAGCGTCGATTTAATGTTGCCAAGAGCGTTACGCATTTGCGCTGCAAAGTCGCCTTGAGGCACCTGTGTGTTCTCATCATAGCCGGGGAAGCCGGAGACAAAGATCAAATTGCCAATTCTGACAGCGTTTGAATGCGGCGACTGTGACCGAGGAAGTCGGGGGTTATTTATGACAATGCGCGCCATATTCTTCTCCTTTACGGTGTGTCACTGTGATTGTGTCAAAGCCGCCATCGAACGTCGTGATAAACATCCCGAATTAAAACAATTGGAACGGGGCATCGTCGCAGCTTGAAAGGCGTACGACGCGACGCCTTGGATCGGATGTTGCATCGATTGCTGATGGATCGGTGGTCCTGCCACGACAGCGTTTGTGCGCGGCGGGGTCAGCGGCTCAATGAGGAAGATCGAAGCCGACCGCCCTGAGCGCGGGCAGAAGCACAGCATCGTCCTCTTCGCCAATGCCGCCGCTGGCACCGATACCGCCGTAAAGGATACCGTTGCGGATGAGGGGAAAGCCGCCATCTTGTGCGACATATCTGCCGTCCGTCATGGCCGCCAGCGAACATGTGAATTGCAGCAATGCCTTGGCCTTTTCGGCGCGGATGTGGGTAGGCTCAGCGAACGCCGCTGCCGTATAGGCTTTGCCATGCGCGATATCGATACCCATCCACCGGGCCTCCATCATGCGCTGCGCGCTCACCAAATGCCCCACGGCATCGACGACGACGAATGCCATGGGAATGCCGAGGGCGCCAGCCTCGCGGCACGCCACCGAGATAAGGTCGTTCGCTTCGGTCAGAGTTACGCCCGTATCGGGTCTCTTTACGGTCGGCTTTGGCATCTACGGAATCCTCGTCGATTAAGCTATGTTGCGGGGCGGAACGTTTGGGTCCGCCCTGGAGGTGATGCGGAACCGGCGTCCAGTGCGATGACGCCGGCCAGCGAAAACAGGACGGCCACAATCAGCATCAGGGTCAACGGTAGCGTCGTGCCGGGATAAGCCTCGGTCAGATAAACAGCGAGGAATGGCGTAGGCGCACTCCACAGCAGATTAGCAAGCTGATTGGCAACCGAAGCGCCAGTGTAGCGCGATGTCGTTTCATATTGCTCGGCGATCATCGAGGCCAGCGGCCCATAAGTCGCGGCATGTCCGATGCCGAGTCCCAACACGGTCGCAAGGATGATCATCGCAGGCTCACCGGTGCCGGCGAGTTGGTAATACACATAGGCCATCAAGCCCAGGAACAGGTTTCCGGCGACCATCATCGTGCGCCGGCCGATGCGGTCGGATAGCGCGCCGAAGACGGGCTGCAAGCAGAAATCAACGACCGCCCCAACGATAATAGAGGTTAATGCGGTAGATCTGCTCACTCCGGCTTGCGTTGTCAGGTAGGTGATAGCCGCCACCGAGAAGATATAGAATCCGACGTTGAGCCCTGCCTGCGCAAACAC
>Ga0302320_10002246_pt1 | contig 45914 bp, 29 predicted proteins | sample Bog_T0_3_FD_202130 | JGI IMG/M metagenome (GOLD analysis project Ga0302320, IMG submission 202130) | Peat permafrost microbial communities from Stordalen Mire near Abisko, Sweden - Bog_T0_3 | ecosystem: Environmental > Terrestrial > Soil > Wetlands > Peat | place: Sweden: Abisko, Stordalen Mire...
CATCCACGTCCAGCCGCACGTCGGGCATGCCGTTGAGCAGCGTTTTCAGCACATTCAGCACCGTGTCGGGATCCGCCGACGTGATGGGGTAGACTTCCAGTTGCGCCGAGTTGGCCAACGGATTGCCGGACGCGGCGGGGGCTTCCGGCACGTCGATGAGCTTGAGGATATCGGCCACCCGGCCCACCTTGTCCGGTTTGCCGGAGACAAGCAGCCGCTGGTTCGCGCCGTCGACGGCGAAGCGCACGGAACCGTCGGTTGCCCCGGTCTTGTCGGCCGGAATGTCGAGCAACGGCCGCAGCACGTCCAATACGTTCTGCGACGCGGCATGCCGCAGATCGAAGATCCGCACCTGGCCCGACGCGGCGCCATCCGGTTTTTCGATCCGTTCCAATACGGAGCGGATGCTGCGAAGCCTGCCCGCCGTGTCGGTGATCAGCAATTGGCGGGCCGACGCCAGCACCACCACCGAGCCCTGTGGCCCGAGAAGCTTCTTCACCTCCGCCTCGGCCTCCTCGGGGCTCAGCCGATCAACGTTGAACAGCACGCTGACCAATTCGAATTCACCCCGCTTGTCGAGATCGTCGAGGGTCGCCATCGGCACCAGGTTCGGCGGAATACCGTCCTGGAGGTTGATCAACATCAGCATCCGCTCGCGCCGCACGAGCGTATAGCCCTTGGTGAGCAGCACGCTATTGAGCAGATCGATCGCCTCGGCGGGCGTATATTCGCGGTCGTCGGTGTAGTTGAACGTTCCCACCGGCGGGGCATCCATCACCAGCGACAACCCGGCCTGTTGGGCGAACCAGTCCAACACGTCCTTCCAAGGCTGGAAGCGGAAGCTGAACCGCAGTTTCGCGTCCTTGGCCGGTATGATCGCGGGGGCCGTCACGGGGGCCGTCGCCGCTGGTTGTGCTGCCGCCGCTTGCGCCGGCGCCGATTGCGTTGTTGCCGCTTGCGTTGTTACCGCTGGCGATGTTGCTGCCGGCGTTGTTACCGTTTGCGATGTTGCCGCTTGCGATGTTGCCGATGATGGACTCGCCGTCTGAGACGCCGCCGTGGGCGGCGGTCCGGCCGGCAATGTTGCGGCGGGGGCCGACAAGGGTGGGTAGTTGATGGCCGCCAGGGATTCCCAGGCGACGCGCTGCCCCTCGTTGAGCAGGCCCCGCAACGCTCGCTCCGCGTCGGCCTGAATCGTGGGCAGCGCGGCTTTCTCGGCCGTCGCGATGCGCTGGTCGCGATCCTTGAGAATGTTGGCAATGTCGCTCTTTTGCTTGGCGTCGAGTTTCAATCGGTCGGCAATCAGCGGCTCGACCAACGCCGCCACGCCCAGCCGGCGGAGCCGGATCGCCTCGAGCCGCTCGACCTGTTGTGGGCTGAGGAGCATGCGGCCGCGAGCTTCCGTCTCCCGGCGGAAGGGCTCCAGACGCCCGCTACGATCGGCCGGCGGGGCGTCTTTGGCCTTGGCCACGATGTCGGCCGCCTCGACGTCGCGGGCATGCATCAGGTCCGCGAGCTTTTGCTTTTGCTCGGCCGTGAGTTGCAATTCCTTGGCCACCGGCTCTTCGCTGGTGAGCGCGATCACGCCGACCAAATCCGGATCGGCGGCCGCAACCGTGACATCGTTGAGGCCAACGGTCGAGAGCACCAGCAGCGATCCCAGGATCGCGGGGCCCAGCGGCCGGCTTAGAAAGGTGAGGATCGTCGACATTTGACCTCCAAGATCATCAGCGGATCGCCCGGACAGGGAGTCAGCGCAATCAGCGCAAACGGTGCCTTCTATTGATGTTAGTCGTATCGGCCGTGGGATTCCAGCCGCCGAATTTGGGGATTTGGCCGATTTGCGCTGAACAAACGTTTGTCGCGACGGAAAAAACGCCAAACTCGACGGCGATGTACGCCTGCCGCGGCGCCGGCCGCTCAGAATTCCAGTCGCCGAAAGGCCCTAAACCCCATCCGCAAGGGGGCTACTGTCGCCAGCGCGGCCAAGAGAATGCTCAGCACGGTTCCGAGCGTAAGCCAGAGGTAGAAATACCGGCCCCAATGGGTATTCGCGGCCGCCAGGGTCACATAGCCGTTGAGCGCGAAGTAAAAGTGACAGGGCAGCGCGGTCAAGAGCACGATCAGCACAATATATAGGGTGCTGATTACCAGGTTCAACGTGCCGCCGAACCCTGCGGCGATCCGCGACGGCGACTGCTCCCGCAGATTGGGCAATTTCGCCCCCAGTCCGACGGCGATTCCCGCAAGGCCGACGCTCAACAGCACACACGTCAGTTGGTGGCTGGCCAAGATGGGGGCCCGCACCTCGAGCATCAGGTCGCTCAACAGGATCAGCACCGAACTGGGAATCATAGAAGCGGTCGCCGCGAAGAGGAACTTGCTCCAGAGGATCGTTTCGCGGCGAACGGGCAACAGTCCCAGCACCCAGAAGCGGCTGCCTTCCAGGCTCACCATGGGAAAGATGAAGCGCGTGTTGAAGGTCGACAACAACAGCCCCACCACCGACACGTTCATAAAGCTGACCATGTTCACCCAGCCGACGTACTGAATGTCGTGGCTGAAGCGGCGGACGTTGCTGAAATAGAAGACCAGCAGCCCGAAAAAAATCAGGAATTGCGACCATTGCACCGGGTCGCGGCGGAAGAGCCGCAGGTCTTTGACGATCAGCAAGCGGATCTGCAAGGGAAGAAAGCGGGCGTAGCGCACGATGGCCTCGTCGAGCCAGACGACGCGGGCCTGCCGCCGCGAACTTTCCAATCCACACAACGCGCTATAGGCCACGCGATAGGTGCGTGCGGCCGTCCATAACGCCAGTTGCCGCAAGAGCATGGCGTTGGAAACGATCAACGCCAGGAACAGCAGGCTTTCCGCCCATTGCCCCCGTGCGGCCTCGAGCAGCCCGGAGCTGAGCCACCAACTGGGCATCAAGCGCTGGTCGCTGTAGCGGAGCCGGCCGAGCAGTTCCTGGAACCACGGCAGCGTCAGCATGTCGCCATCCGGGTTGCTGGCCAGCGACCAGAACATCCAGAACGCGATTCCCGTCGAGACGGCCGCGGCCACGCAGGCCACAAACAGCCGATGCCGGGGCACATAATACACCAGCAACAGGCAGAAGATGCCGCCGATCGCCGAAGGCAGATAAATGAAGGCCACCATGAACGGCGGCAACACCAGGAAATAATACCAGGGAGCCGAAACGCTCAACCCGTAAGCCAGCAACACCGGGCTCCCCAGCAGCAAAAAACCCCAACTGCTGAAGATGACCGCGTTTTGGAACTTGTGCAGGAAGATCCGTTCCGTGCGGGCGGGCAGGGTCAGCAAAAAGGCCGTTTCCCGCGAGCGGAACAAGGAACTGTAGAGGATGATCGCCGAGGAAAAGACCAGCATCACCGTCAACGAAGCGAAGAACATGTGCAGCAGCGCGCGCACCGCCTGATCGCGCGTGTCGGACAGGGGAATCGTCGTCTTGAGAAATTGAAAGCCGTCGTAAAACAGCCACAACAGGCCGCCCCAGAGGATCGCACTCAACAGCATCACCAGGGAAAGGCGAAACCAGGCCTGCGAAAAGGTTTGCCGCAGCAACGTGCGGGCGATGCGAAAGCTCAACTGCTGAAAGGCCCTCGATTCGTCGGTCATCGAGGGCAGATGGCCGTAGCGCGGCGGGTTGGCGGCGGAATACGTGGCGTTCATCCCGGTCCCTCGATCGGTTCCGCGGCGCCGGTCAGGCTCGGACCGCTCTGCTGTGGCGGCCCCGCTTCGCCGTCGCCGTTGGCCGTGAGCTTCAAGAATAGGGGCTCCAGCGACGTGCGCGGGAGGGCCAACTCGTGTTGCAAGGCGGACAACGTGCCCAGAAAATTCACCCGCCCCCGATCCAGGACACACAGGCGGTCGGCGATCTCCTCGGCCATGGAGAGGATGTGCGTCGACATGAAAACGGCCGTGCCCGCGCGGGCCCGCGCGCAAAGCACGTCTTTTGCCAGGCGAACGCTGCGGGGATCGAGCCCGACCATCGGCTCGTCGATCACCAGCACCTGCGGATCATGCAGCAAGGCCGCGGCAAACACCAACCGCTGCTTCATACCATGGGAATAGGTCTCGGTCAGATCATCGAAGAAGCCGCCCAAATCGAAACAGGCCACCTCGCGATCAATACGGGCGGTCCGCGTGCGGCGGTCGAGCCCGCGCATCTGCGCCACGAATTCCAGGAATTCGCGTCCCGAGAGCTTGTCGTACAGAAACGGCTCGTCGGGGATATAGCCGATGCACTGGGCCGCTTCGCGCGGATGCCGCGCCACGTCGCAGCCGTTCACAAAGACCCTGCCCGAGGTTGGCCGTAGCAATCCCACGAGCATTTTGATGGTCGTGGTCTTGCCCGCGCCGTTGGGCCCCAGCATGGCGAACAACTCACCCTCGGGAAGGGTCAACGTGAGGCCGGCCACTGCCACGCGATCGCCATAGGTTCGGGTAACGTTTTGAAACTCGATCATGGTTGCAACGCGGTGCCAGGGGATCGCGTCAACGCCCTTCCGTATTGGATTTTGCGAGCTCCTCGGCCCGCTCTTTGGTCATCCGCTGAAAGGTCAGCCGCGAATCCAGAAAAGTGACTTCTTGCTGCAGCACCGTGCCGTCGGGAAGGACCCACATCTTGCCGCGCGGCGGTGGACTGCGGCCAAACGTGAAACCCGAGTCGCTGCGATAAATCACCAACAAGGTATCTTCCGTGACGTTGTTCCAAACCAGCGATTCATTCGTTTCCACGGTGGCTTGCAGGATTTCCAAGGGGTTATTGGGCGGCCGCAGCGGGCTATAGCTGGGGACCGTCCAGCGCTGCCCCAAATGCAGCCCCGGCATCTGCGTCTGCGGCGACAAGGAGTCGCCCAACAGGGCGTCGGCCGGCAGATACGGTTCGCTGCGATAGGTGAAGTCGCCCGACCGCACGCTCAGCGCAAGCCGCGTGCCGTCGACCGTGCCGGTCAGCCGGATGGCTTCCCGCAGGGGACCGATCCGCACCGACGACTCGAAATGCGAAAGGCGGCCTTGCGGGCCGATCGCGGCCGTGCTCACGATCTCCATCTTCAAGGAACCGACCGGCTGGTCAACAAGCTTCAAGACCCCATGAAGCCAGCCGGGAACCATCTGCGCCAGCGGAAGATCGTCGAGGTGCAGACGTCCGCACAAGACCGCGCCGCCGTCCGGCGAAGCCCGCAAGCTGCTGATGGCCCATCCTAGTCGCCGATCCAGGGACGAACCGCCGCGAAGATCGCTCAAATAGATGTGCCACCCGACCGGGGGCTCGCGGCGCCGTGCGGCGACGATTTTTTGGGGACTGGGAGGCTCGCCCACCAGTAGCGGCGGCAAGACCTTACGAGAGATGAGCCAGCTCATCGTGAGCAGCCAAAACAGGAGTACGGAAATCGTGTACCAGCGGCCACACATCGCTCCGCTCCTTGCGCCCCCGGCCACGTATCGCGTCCCGCATCAACGAGGGAACGTCCGAGCCCCCCCCAGATTGCCATGCGCGGGCTGCAAAGCCCCATTGTAGCAGAACCCGCGAAAAAAAGGATTTACCACCCCCCCGGAACTCTCTCGTTTCCTGGAAACTCCCCACAATCGGCGTTGCACCAAATCCGGATTCTGCGGATGATAAGCACGCCGCGACGCGATGTTCTGCGGGGAACGCGATTGATAGTGATCACCACGCATGGAGGCTTGGTAATGCCCTACTATTGGAAGCACGTTGGAAGTCTTGTCTCTCTGGCACTACTGACCCTTGCGACGGGTGGCTGCGGCTCCGGCGACACGACCGCCGTCACGGCCTCGATCAACGGCTCGACCGCCGCCGGCGCCAAAGACGGAACGTCGGAGAGCGACACCGCCGCCCGGCGCGAGCGACGGCAGAAGTCCGAGCAGCAACTCTTGCACCCCAAGGTCCTGGTCGAGACCAGCCTAGGCAATATTACGCTCGAACTGGATGCCGAAAAGGCCCCGCGCACGGTCGACAACTTCTTCAGCTACATCGATCGTGGGCGGTACGATCAGACAATCTTCCATCAGGTGGTGAAAAACTACGTTATTCTGGGTGGATCCTACGATGCCAGAACGACCGCTGGAAAGCTCGTCGAAAGACGGTCGCGCGCACCGGTTCTCAACGAAGCTCCGCGGGGCTTGAAAAACACCCGCGGCACCATCGCCATGGCCCGCCGCCTCGACGGCATCGATACCGCCACCAGCCAGTTCTTCATCAATGTGAACGACAACCCCATGTTGGACCACAAAGATAACAGTCTGGCCGGTTATGGCTATTGCGCGTTCGGACGGGTGATCGCGGGAATGGACGTGGCCGACAAGATCGCCAACGTCGAAGTGCACAACGTCGATCAGTTCGAGCAGATCCCGGTGCAGCCCGTGGTGATCAAGTCGATCCGGCGAATACCTTGACGTTGGGTGGGCCGTCCAAGAGGGCAAGCCGCAGCATGTTGAGGGCGTGCTTCCCGCAAAGCACCCGCAATAGCGCGGGATGCGCCGCATAGGGAACCGCCTTGGTCTGCACGCCCGCGGCGCTCGCGATGGCGAAGTGCACCGAAGAGGCTTCGGCCGCGGCCGGATCGGCCGGGGGAAATCCGCCGATCGCCAAGGCATAGTCGGCTCCGAAGCGTCGGCGGCAGGCGTCGGCCATTCTCTCGGCAACCGGGGCGCTCACCGCCGTGTGCCGGTCAATCCAATCGGCAGGTATCTCGAGCAGCCGCTCCAGAGCGGCCGTACCGGCCGCAACGACGCCACCGAGGTATTGCCCTTGCGACTCAACCGACGCGCCGAGCCAGTCGGCCACCAAGCCAGCCGTTCCGTACTCCGCAAGGGCCAGAGTGGCCCTTCGCGCGGCCAATTGCCGCAACACGACGTCCTGCAGCTCATCTTCGCCCTGGCCGAACACCAGCGCGCCGAGGCACTCGTGGATCGTGGCCACCGTGGGCGCGATGAGCGCCTCGCATTCCTCCTCGCTTTGGCCTTCGGCCGCAATCCGCAGCATGATGGTGGCCTGACTGGCGGTGATCCCCACGGTGGGCACGCGGCCGCGGCGGATCATGTCGGGCAACATCGCTTCGATCTGGCTTTCGCCGGCCCCGAAACACTTGATGTTCTTCCGCAGCACGACGCGCCGGCCCGGCGCCGCTTGGCGCACACGGCCGGCCACGCTGGCCTGCCACATTTCTTTCATTTCCGCCGGAACGCCCGGCAGCGCGAAGAACCAGCAGGCGCGCCGGCCCGGCCGGGCGATCTCCACGGCGATGCCGGGCGCGGTTCCATGCGGATTATCGATGCGGTGGCTGCCTTGCGGCAGCAGCGCCTGGACCTCGTTCTGCGGCGGCATGGGTCGCTTCCGCCGGGCAAACAGCGCGCGGATTTGCGCCAGTGCCTCGGGATCGAGAAGCAACGGTTGCCCGATCGCCGCGGCAAGGGCCTCGCGGGTGAGATCGTCGGCCGTGGGACCGAGGCCGCCCGTGGCGACCACGACGTCGGCGCGCTCGACGGCCTGTTGAAAGACTTCGACGTTGGGCTGCAACTCATCGCCGACGGTGGTGTGATAGAGCACGCGGACTCCCAACTCCTCTAGCCGCCGGCTGAGCCATTGACTGTTGGTGTCGAGCGTCTGTCCACTGGTGATTTCATCGCCAATGGCGATGACCTCGGCATGCAGGCGTTCCATCATGGCCTGCTAATGTCCCAGCTTCTGCATCTGCCCCAACACTCCGCCGATCAGGTCGTGAACGTCGTTGGTCTGGCTGATCACCAAGGCCCGGCCGGGATGCCAATAATAGATGACGCCGGGCCCGCCGTTGACGTCCCACGAATTGGGGGCGATCGTTTTCTGGATCAGGTCTACCAGCATCTCGCCGTTGTCGTCGGAGGCAACGGCCGTACCCGCTCCCTGCTGGCCGGCCAAGCCCTGCGCCCCTGGTCCCGCGGCCGGGCCCGCTCCCATTTGCGCCAAATTGCCGCCGATGGCATTCGGAACCTTTACGGTTGCGACTTCCGCGCCGGCCGCGCCCGCCCGGGCCTTCGCATTGCGATTTTGGATCCGTGCCGACAATTCCGCAAGACGGTAACGCAGTTTGGCCTGAAACTCCAGACGCGTAGCCCCGGCCATCTGCGTGTCGCGCTGCAATTCGCCGGAGAGCTTGAGAAACTCGCGGGCGGCTCGATCGACATCTTGATCCGCCGGCCGTGCCCAATGGCGGAGCGCTTGGTGAATCGCATCGCGCAAGCTACTCCCGGCGAGCGCGGTTTGGGTGGACACGTCAGCCGCCGTCCCCGAACTTGAGACGCTCGTGGCCAAGGACCCCTGAGTAGGTGATGCGCCCAAGAATAGGGCAACGAGGAGCGTCGCGGACATGGTCAGGCCTCCTTCCCGTGGATTGAGAGTCGGACTTTCCTGCCCGTAATACTACTGGTTTGTGGCAAGAAATGCAACAATGCAGCAGTAGGCAGCAGGGCGGCAGAAACGTCAATATGAATGTGCGCCGCCCCTGCCTCCTGCCTACTGCCTGCTTATGATCACCGACAGCGGATCCACCCAGCACTTGTCTTCCCCCGTTTGGTAGAGATAGACGCAGGAAGGCGGGGCCGTGAATTGGCCCGGCACTACGGCAGTCAGATCGAGCTTCAAGGAGACTTGCCGTGCGGCTGCCATCGTCCGCCAGCCGCAGACCACTTGTCGGGCCTGGATTCGATAGGCGTCGATCGCGCCCGAGAGGCGAAGCTGCTCCAGCCGCTCGGGCGGAACTTCCAAGCCGGCCGGAACGCCCAACACCGCGATGGTCAGGGGCTGTTCAATCTCGGTGGGATTCGCAATCTCGGCCGAGAGCGTCAACCGCCCGCCGGCTTTGACCTGGCTGGGCAAGAGCGAGGTCGTCAGGCGGATCGGGCACTGCGATTGGGAAGCATTCTGGCGCAGATGGTAAGTGACTGCCAGGACATAGGGCATTTTGCCGCCGTGGGCCAGACTCAATGTCACTTGATTCTTGCCCGGGACAAATTGGGATTCCAATCCATCAAGCACGATCGGCTCCTGGCAGTCGGCGTCGAACGATTGTTCGGCAATCAGATGGCCGTGGTGCTTCACGCCGAGCTTTCCCGCAGGCACGGAGCGGCGATTGCGCCGGGCATACCCGCTAATCGCGCGGAGCGACAAGACCGTGGCCCGCGCGGAGCCGAAGCCGCCCGACCCGTCGCGTTTTCCCGCGAGCCAGGCAATCGCCCGGTCGGCCGGCCCCACAACGCCCGGCGAGCCGGCCCAAGCCAAGGCGGCCAGCGCGGTCGCTTCCACCTCCAGGTAGCGTCCCTGATTGGGGATTTTCGATTCGCTGTCGGCATTCAGATGGCCGTCGCTCTGCTGTGCCCGCGCGAGTTTCTCCAGGAGCTTGCCGGTCTCGTCGCCGTGTCCTGCGCCGAAGAGGCCCAATGCGGCCAAAGCCACGACATAAGGGGAATCGGAGATCTGCCCCGCGTCGCGGGTTTTTTGCAGCTCCGAAGTAAGGGCTTTCTCACCGTAGGCAGCCAGGGCCCACGTGATATAGGCATTGACCAAATCGGTCTCCGGCGGGCAGGTGCTGTTTGGCGCCGACTCGTTGCGGCGAAAGCCGCCCATGCCGTCGGAACGGCGCAGCAGCCAGGCGGCGATGCGGTCCATGAGCGGCCGATCCACGTCATACACCCGCGAGGCCAAACTCAATTGCATCAGTCCGTAGGCGGAGAGCGATTCGTCCACAGGACCGCCGTGGATCGCGGCCAGTCCGCCCTGGGGCGACTCGATTGCCGCAAGTTTCTCCAGTCCGGATCGCAACCGCTCCTTGGCCTGTTTCATTGCGTCGGGGGCCGCGCAGCGTTCTTCTTCCAGATATTGCAAAATGAGAGTGTTGACGAAGTTCGCGCTGATCACCTGCTCCAAACCGATGGCCGGCTCGCCCGCCAGACGATCCGCGGCCTGCCGCAACTCGGCCAACACGGTGGGCAAAGCGATGAGCGCGACCTGCAACGAGCCGCGTTCCCATTGCGGCGGCAGCTCCACGGTAACGTCGCTGCTCCCCTCGAGCAACCCGCTGTAGGCGCGCTCCACCGGCACTCCGGGCGCGACGATTCGGAGCGTCCGCGTCAGGCTGTCGGAAAATGCGCCCGCGACGGCGCGAAACTCGATGGGGCATGCGCCCGCCGGACCCACGGCGTGCAGCGCCACATACTGGCGAACCTGCTGTTGGCCGGGGATGTCGATTTTTCGCTGCGCAACGTTCCCATCCGCTGCGAAAAGCTTGCCATGCACCACGCTCAACTCCGCCGGCAGCGTCTGCGCGGTTTGATTCAAGACGGTCACCAAGGCATCGATGCGATCCCCGGCCGATAGCTCGTCGGGCAGCTTGGCCTGCAAGGCCAAGGGCAGGCGAGACCGGATCTCCGTTTCCACGACACCGAGTCGGCCGCCACCGTGCGCAGCGGCGCGCAGCCGATACGTGGCCGCGATGCCGGGCAGCTCGAAGGCGATCTGCGCTCGACCATCGGCGCCGGCAGCCACCAGGGGATACCAAGCCAACGTCGCCGCAGAATCGCCGGGCGCCACGGGTGGCTTGTCCATCCGTGGAACCGCGGCACTGCCGGGCAAGCCTGCAATGGCACCCGCCGCGACGGACGACCCGTGCGAGTACTGGCATATCGGAAAGGGGGAAATGCGAGACGGCGAGACCGGGAGCGGGGCCGCCGACGCGCTACGCGACGGAGGCAGATTCTCCTTGTTCCCTGCTTTCCCTGTCCCCTGATCTGCTCGTCTGCCGGTTGCCAGGGCGCCTTGTTTCCCTGTCGTCGCATCGCCTTGCGATGCGGTCGGAGAATCGGCCGCTTTGTCGCCGCAAAGAGGCAGACGGAACGACTGGAATGCGACCGCGCCTGCTCGCTTTTCGCCGAATCGATCGGGATTCATCAGAATCGCGCCGATGATCAGGCACGCGACCGCCGCGATCAAGGCGGGCAGCCAGATCCACATGCGGGTGATGACGTTGAGGATTGCCATCAGCGCCACCAGCAAGACCAGTCCGAAACCGCCAAAGAAACTCACGATGGTCAGAGTGTCGGGGATCCAGCTCCGTTGCGCGCGGTAACGGCCCAGGCTTTCTTCGTACTTGGCGCGGATCTGACTGAGGTTGTCGGATATCGCCGGCGGCAGATCGTCAGCCGTGGCGGGAGACGGGCCAAGAGCCGACTCGGCCAACCGCGGCGCGCCCCGCGTTCCCAACAGCAAATCGAGGGCCAGCGACGCCTGAGCGCCCTCGGAAAGGAAGAAGTCGGCGTCTTCCCGGTCTTGTGCGGGATCGAGAGCTTCGGCCAACAACCACGGAGCCAACTCACCGTCGCCCGGGGCCGCGAGCGCCGCATCGGCCACGGCCACACCCAAAGTGGCCGGCAGTGGTTGTCCTCTTTCATTGGCGACCGAGAGCGATACGTTCACCTTTTCGCCCGGGGTATACCAGGGACGATCGTCGCCCATGCGGATCTGCAGCCGGCGGCCGGCACGGCGGTAGACCAGACGCTGCGCGAGCGGTTGTGGCGGCGTGCGTCGATAATCGTAGACCGTCAAACGGATCACGCCGGCGACCTCTGCGGGCAACGGCAGCGTGAGCCGGTTGCCGGAAGCGCCGGCAACGAAGGCGTATTGGCCCACGGGCGTTCCGCGGCAAGACGCCGCCACCACCAAGGGCAGATTGGCGCGGAGCGACTGGACGTTGACTTGCAGGGGCTGCCCCGCGTCGAATACGCCCGGGCCGGTCGTCAGCAGCACGCCATGTTCCGCGATTTTGTCCGACAGCCGCGGCTGCTGCTGGATGCCCGCGGGGCTGGTAATCTTCAGGCGATAATGTTCGCCGCTGTTCGGCGAGAGGGTGAATAGCCCCATGCCGCGGTAGCTGGTCTCGACGTCGAGAATCTCATTTCCGCGGTCGTCGACGACGCTGCCGCGGACCTCGATCGGACGGCCCCGCCCATCCCGCGCGGAAAAATAGACCCGATTCTCCAGGCCCGCGACCAGTTCGCCGCCTTCCGGGTAGAACGCCACGCTGACGACGCCCCCATCCAACGGAATGTCGCGACGGATGGTTTCGCGGGCTGCCCCGCGTTCCACGGTAATCGCCAACCACGCCTCGCCCGGGTGCTCGATCTTTTCAGGCAAGGGAAAGCGGATTTTGGCGGTGCCGGAAGTCGAAGTCTTCAGGGACGATCGAAAAACGTTCTGGCCGCCGGCAACCGCCGTGATCTCCAAATTCGCGGCCGCAAGGGGGCCCCCACCCATCTCGCGGGCCGAAAAATCCGCCACCACGCTCTCGCCCGGCAGATAGTGATCGCGGGCCAGTTCCAAGTCCGTCTTCAGCCTCGACCCTGGCCGCGGTTGAACGGAAAACGTCCGTTGACTCTCGGGCAGCGATGCGCCCGGGCGCTTGGCGATCAGCCGATAGCTCCCTGCGGCGAGGTTCTCCGGCAGTCGAAACGAGCCGTTGCCGACGCCCTGCTCGGTCATCCCCAAGAGCGATGAGCCGGGGATCGCCACTCCGCCGGGATCGAGGATCTCAAACTGCAAAGGGAATTCCGCGACGGCGGCCAAAGAGAAACGCGCAAGGGTTGTCGAACGGTAGTAGACCGAGTCGCCGGCCGCGTACTGCGGCTTGTCGAGAAACAAATGCGTGGCGGAGTGGATCGGCTCCACGTCCAGCGGCATCCCCACCGACTCGGTCTTGCCCCGGTAAACGGCCGAGATATTCAGTTGCACCCGCGCGGGGAAATGCGCGTCGGCGGGGACCGCCAGATCCAGGCGTCCGCTGCGGTCGGTCCACGCTTTCTGGAAGAGCAACTGCTTTCCGTTGCCGGCCGAGATCGCCATTTCCACCTGCGCGGAGACCGGGTCGCCGGTAACCGCGGTAGTCAGCAGCGAGTAATGGTTGGCCGTGCCCGCCTGAATTCTCGCCGGACCGGTGACCAGCAACCGGAGATGTTCGGCGGCCAGCTCGGCCCACTGCCCGCGCTGCGCGAAGAGGGTGCCGATCGCGACCAGTAAAAGGATTGCCGTGCTCGAACCCACGGCAAGACCGGCGCCGCGGCCGCCAGGCGGTCGGCGCCGCAGCGCCGCCCGCGCCGCGGCCTTGGTCCGCGGCGAAGCGGCGACTGCGGAGACGTGCTCCCGCCGCGTCCGCTCGATCTGCGGCGCCGGGATTCTGGCCGCGTCGGCGATCAACCCCGCGGTCCGCCGTGCGTCCGCATAGGCCCGGGCCATTTCCGAATCCGTCTCGATCTGCCGCCACAACGCGGCTGCTTCATCGTCGGGCAGAGCGTCGTAAACGAGTTCCAGCAGGCGCTGTCGGGTCTTTGAGTCCAGGTACATCCGCTCTCTCAACTGGCTTCCAATGCTTCGCGCAGCTTGCGCAGCGCCAACCGCATCCGCGTCTTGACGATTCCACCGGGCAGATTAATCGCTTGAGCTATCTGTTCGTAGGTCATCTGTGCATTCTGCCGCAGCAGGATGATCTCTTGTTCGTTAGGTCGCAAACGCATCAAGGCCCTGCGCACCACGGCGATCTGCTCGCGCCGTGCCGCGTCGGCTTGCGACAAGTCATCGGCCAATAAGGATGAGGCGTCCGGATCCACCAACGAGGTGCGACGGGGGCGCCCGGCCACGTCATGGAAATCCCGCGCCGCGCCCAGCGCGATGCGATAGATCCAAACCTTCAGATCCGTCACTTCCGCAATGTTGCGCCGCAGTCGCCAGCACTTGGCGAATGTCTCCTGAAACGCTTCGCGGGCGTCGTCGCCGTTGCCAACGAGGTAGTACAAGGTTCCGAAGAGCCCATCTTGGCAATTGTAAAACGTCCGCTCGAGCAGATCGCCGGAATGCCGCTGCCGCCCATGATCGCCATGATTCGCCTGAGATTCACTCATACTCATGAAGGTAGTGGTTTCCTGTTACATACGCAAGAGTGTCCAGTATTCCCGACCGTCGAAGTTCACCCAACGTCGGCCTTGGCGGCCCAAGCAACCACCGCGATCCTGTTCCGGGGCCGCGGACGATCGTTGCACCTGTTAAGATACGAAAGATTCGTTGACGTGTGAATGTGCTCGTTCTCCGTGCGCCCAACCATCACGCGCACGCAACCGCACAGTATATACGTCCCTAGCCATCATGCATTGCGACGCCATCGCGCCACTCCGGCGCGTCGCGCGGGCAGCGAACGATCGACCGCCGGCGCAATGAACGATCACGCGACGGTGCGCTGTGTGGGATCGTAACGCGTTGCAGCCTTCGGCCCTCCGCGCGATCATCGCCGCGGCGCGATCGCCGCGCTTGCGCAGATGGGGTTTGGCTCCCCGTGACGTGCTTCGCCGCACCCCGGCGAGCATGCCAAGGGAAAAACGGCCGATTGTTGGCCTGTTGTCGCTTGTGCAATGCTCCCAAGGACTTGCGCTAACAGCGCCGGTCCACGGACAAGCCCGCATGCACACGCAAAAGGTCGTATCGTGTACTGTCGCAAGCGCGGCATGCGATACCTGCTCGGTCGTGCGGCATGCGTGCTGGGACGAACGTAGCGCGAAGGTCGGCGCGACCGATGGCGCGTTATCATACGCTCGCAGCGATTGCTTCGCGCTCGTCGCTTGCGCGCTCCTCGACGCGCGTCGCGTGTTGGTTGTTGACACGCCTAGGACGGTCGATCGCTCCACATGCGCAGCGCATGCAATTGACCGGCGCAGAGGAACGAGAGCAACGATTTCCGCGCGCGCGACGATGGAACATCGCGTGTCATAGCGCGCGACAAAGGACTCGACAATGAAGGATGCGATTCAAGACGGCGCCATCGTGATGACGATCAAGAAAAGCGCCGTCGTGGACTTCGCGTTACTGAATTTCCAAAAAATTTACGCGCGTGATGTGTTTTGTACTTGCAAAGTTTTAGGAAACAGTTACCATTTTGGAAACTCGCGCATTCCACAGAAGTCTGAGGGAATGGCGACTCTTGTGAGAGAAGGATCTTTGCAAGGTTGCTGCGAGTAGTGACAACTGCATTCAACGGACCGGTCGTTGAGCATGAGTTGTCAATGCGTTTGGTGACTTGGTTTTTCGCACGCGGTAAACTTGCCGAACCACGGCCCCAGCCCGACGCTCGGCAGGCAACCCGCTCCAGTCAACGTTAGGAGGACACAAGGTGGCCAAGAAGAAAGTTGCAAAGAAGAAGGTCGCGAAGAAGGTAGCCAAGAAGAAGGGCGCCAAGAAGACCGCCAAGAAGAAGGCAGCCAAGAAGTAGGTCGGCCATCCGGTGGATGGTTGGGCCTCGCGCCGCGAGGCCTGCGATCGCTTCCCAGCGAAGCGTATGTCACAACGAGAGAGGAACGCTCGGGACTTTCACCGGGCGTTTCTGCTTTCTTGTGCCGAGCGGTCTTCGCCCACGCTCTGGGCACCGGCCGCCGCGGCTTGGGGCGCCACGCGGATCACGTTTGTCTGCCCGGCGCGTGTGAGCCGAACTTGGGCATGGGCAGGATCGAATTGCCGGCAGCGGAGCAGCATCAGGGCCCCGGCAAACTGCACGGCCGCATCGTCGACCGTGCCGATCAGCAGCGCGGTCGGGCCCTGGAAGTTTTCCGGCACCAAGAGCGCCGTCGTCGTCGGATGTTCTTGCTCCGCAACGCTTTGCAGCCAGGCATTTTCCTCGGCTCGGCGGCCGAGCACGATTTTCGTGGTGTCGCTGTAGCGAAAATGGCGGCCGCGACGCGCCAACTCGAAGTCCCACCGCGAGGCATCGGGCCGGTAACGCAACAAGTCCCGCAGACGGGCAGCCATCGCGCGATCGGCGAGAATGCACCCACTGGAAAGCGGCGGAATCGCGCTGATTCCGAAGCGCTGCGCCAATTCGATCAGCGGTCGCCGCCCCGTGCCGGTAAAACGGTAGAGGCGCGCGCGGTCCACCAGTCCCTGGCTTTCCGGCAAGGTGGGCGGCAACAGTTGCGCCGAGAGCGGCCGGAGCAGTCGATCAGCCAGGCCGGAGTGCTTCGCGATGGCCAGCAGATCCGGCCGCTTCTGGCTCATCGGCCGCTGGCCGAGGACTTCGCCGCTCACGACCATCTCGGCGCCGAGCTCTCCCATCAGCCGCTTGGCCATGCGGCACATATAAATGCGGCAGTCGATACAGGGATTCATGCCCCGCCCATAACCGAATCGCGGCCGCCGAACGAGGTCCAGGTAATCGTCGCCGACCGGCAGAATCGTCAAGGCGATGCCGAGACTTGCCGCAACCTGCTCGGCCTGACCGCGACCGCAATCCGATAGCGTGCGGACGTGAATCGCGTGGACCACGAAACCCTGCTCTTCGACGATCCGCACGGCCAGCATGCTATCCAGAGAGCCGGAGAACAACGCAACGGCACGTGGCATAGTGCACCCGCGCCCTAGCGAGGCTCCTCCGCGGCGATCGGCGGAGTCTCGCCGCTGATCTCGGAAAGCGCGTTTCTCGCGGCGCGTTGCTCGGCCTCTTTCTTGTTCCGTCCCCAGGCTGCCTGGTAACGGCTGGGGCCGACCTGCGCGGCGATCTGGAAGCACTTGCTGTGGTCGGGACCTTTTTCATCCAGCAACTGGTAGGTCGGGGTCGTGCCGTATTCCCGCTGGGCGATCTGTTGCAACAGCGATTTGTAGTTGCCGCCCGATTCACCGCCCACGGCCGACTCGATTTCCGGCTCCATATACCTCTCGATGAACTCGCGCGCCGCCTCGGCGCCGCCGTCGAGGTAAACCGCCGCCACGACCGACTCGAAGACATCGGCCAACAGCGACGGGGGCACGGTGGGATACGTGGTCATTCCTTTGCCGAGAATCAGGAATTCTTGCATCCCCAGCCCCAGACTGATCTTGGCGCAAGTCTGACGGCTGACGACGATAGACTTGATCCGGGTGAGATCGCCTTCCAGGTATTCCGGATACTGTTGGTAAAGCGATTCGCAGACCACGGCGCCCAAAATGGCATCGCCGAGGAATTCCAGGCGTTCGTTGGAGGCCAACCGGTGATCGGCCCCCGAGGCGTGGGTCAACGCGGCCCGCAGCAGGCCCTTGTCGGAGAACGTGTACCCAATTCGTTGCTCGCAAGATCCCAGCAAGGACAACAGATTGGGGACCACCGCGGGGGAAGGACCCTCAGCCATAAATCAAACCTCGTGCCGTGTCCGCAGCTCTCGAGACGGCCAGAACTGTGTACGTAACTATAACAATGGCCAGGGGTTTTGTCAATCAACGCAGCGGCCACCCCATCCCCCCCAACAGAGAAGCAACGTACAATACGGATGGAGACACAGCATAAAATATAGGGTAGTTGGCAGTTTGTTTGCAGGAAAATCGCTGCCGTGGCAACTAATCCTCGGATGTTCGGCGTTATTAGGAGGACGATCGCATGAGCAATTTTGGAGTCCGTGCGCCCCGCGGGTGGATCATCGCTTTGAGCTTGGCCCTAGTGCTCGGGCTGACGGCCATGTGGGTTGGATTTGGCCAGGAGAACCCGGCGCGAGCGCAATTGGGAGGGAATGTTGGACCAGCGGCTGAAAACCTCGGACCGGCGACCCCGGCGGGCGATCCGCAGATCATGGCCCCGGCCCAAAATCTCTCCCGTGCCTTTCGTGCGGCCGCGCAGCGGGTGCTGCCGACCGTGGTCACGATCCGCACCACGACACGCGCCCATCAACTTCCCGATCACAAGGCGCCCCGCAACGATAGAAATCCTTTCAAGGGAACTCCCTTCGAAGACTTTTTCGGCGATCGCGACTTCGGCTCCGACGCCCTGCCTTTCGTGCCGCACCAGGAAGGGGTCGGGTCGGGCGTGATTATCGATCCTTCCGGAATCATTCTGACCAACGCCCACGTGATCGACGACGCCGACGAAGTGATGGTGGGTTTTGCCGACGGCCGGCAACTCAAAGCGGCTGACATCAAGACCGACGAGCAAACCGATCTTGCCGTGCTGCGCATCAAGGCCGAGGAGAAGCTGCCCGTGGCCGTGCTCGGCGATTCCAGCAAGATGGAGATCGGCGATTGGGTGATCGCCATCGGCACCCCCTTGGAATTGGAACACACCGTCAGCGCCGGCATCATCAGCGCCGTGAAACGTTCGCTTCCGTCGGACAAGCGCGCCGACTACCTGCAAACCGATGCGGCCATCAATCCCGGCAATTCCGGCGGCCCCCTGGTCAATCTCAACGGCGAGGTGATCGGGATCAACACCGCCATCGCATCCAGCAGCGGCGGATACCAGGGAATCGGCTTCGCCATTCCCAGCAACCTGGCCAAGTGGGTTTCGCAGCAACTGATCAGCAAGGGGAGCGTGGCCCGAGCGTACCTGGGCGTGGGAATCTCGCCGCTGACCAGCGACCTCTCCGGCAAGTTCGGCGTGAAGCCCGGCCAAGGCGTGTTGGTGACGCAGGTCTTCCCCGATGCGCCCGCCGCAAAGGCCGGCTTCAAGGAGGGCGACGTGATTTCGGCCTATGCCGGAGAGAAGGTGCATAGCCCGCACGAGTTGCAGGAGCTCGTCGAGCGATCGCCCTTCGGTTCCCACCAGCAGGTGGTCGTCATTCGCGACGGTCGTTCGCAATCGCTGGTCGTCGAAGTGCAGTCGATGCCGCAGCATTTCGGCGCGGAATCGCGCGGCAAGTCGCGGGAAAACGAGGAGGAACCGACCTACACCAATCGCGACCTGGGCCTGGATCTTTCCGACCTCACGCCCGAGATCGCCGCGAAGCTCGGCTTCAGCGGCGCGTCGGGCGTTTTGATTACGGCGGTCAGTCAAGACGGTATCGCCGCCGAAAGCGGATTGCGGAAAGGCATGGTGATCCTCAAAGTCGGCAACACGACGGTCAAGAGCGTGAGCGATTTCGAGACGGCCATGAAGAAGCAGTCGCTCAAAGAAGGTGTTCTACTGCTGGTCCGCACGACGGCCGGCAACCATTTCGTGGTGCTGCAAGAAAAGGAAATGGCGGCCGAGAGATAAAGGTAAGGCGGAAGGGTTCGGGGCGGCACGTCCCTGAGCGCGGCGTAGGGCGTGGGGCCTTTTTTCGCCTTCCCCTTCCCCCTTGACTCCAAGGGGGAACACCCTAACAATGCCTTAGGGTCACTGCTGCCGGTCGCCGCCGCCGGGCGGGCTTTCGGCAGCAGTTTTTGGCTGCCCCCGCGCGTTTACCTCGTCGTGTCGCAGGCATGTATGTCACGATCGCCTCGTGTCGCGGTAGGAACGATCCAGCCCGAGGCTGATTTGCGCGCCATTCTTTGGGCCCTCTTGGACGTACTCCATCGGGAAGGGCAGCAGGTTCAAAGTTTTTGTTCGCAGGCCCGCTTCACCGGTACCGAGGGCGTGGCCGCCATCACCGGCCTCAACCCGCGCCATCTCGATAGCTGGTTGATGACGCCCGAGGTTTGCCGCGAAATCTTCATCCGCGGCACCGCGGGATGCGACTTGGGACTGGTCGAGGGGCGGTTTCGCGCGGCCACCAGTTGCGATGACGGCGCCGGTGGACGATTGGAAACTCTCTGCGACTGGTTGGATCTGCCGGTGGTGTCGGTGGTGGACGTGGCCCAGGCAAAACAGTGTCGGATGCCGCCGCGTCCGCAGCGGGCCGACGCGCTGTTGTTGGATCGTGTTGCCGCTGGGGAGTTCCACGCGCTGAGCACCGATTTGGAAGCCCTTTGGGGGCTTCCCGTGATCGGGGCGCTGGATGCCGGGCCGCGATTGCGGCAGGCGGTCCGAGCGGTTCCCGCCGGGGCTCGTCCGACGCAGAAATTGTGCACCGAGCTCGGCAATCGCTTTCTCGAATACTGGCAGCCGCGACGCTTGCAGCGATTGGCTTCCCGGCGCGAGTTGTCGCCGGCGCGGCCGCGGCTGTTCCGCTGCGACCTGCCGCAATCGCAGCGGACCATCGCCCTGGCGTACGACGAAGCGTTTCATTGCTACTTCCCCGACACGCTCGATCTGCTGGAACTCCACGGGGCCACCCTGGTGGCCTTCTCGCCGCTTCGCGATGATCGACTGCCGGCCAACACCGACGTTGTCTACCTGGGCTGCGGGCAGCCTGAACGTTATGCCGAACAACTCGCGCGCAACGATTGCATGAAGGCCGCTATGCGCGACCATCTCCGCCGCGGGGGTCGCATTTACGCCGAAGGCCGCGGGATGGCATATCTCTGTCAACAGCTGGATGCCAACGATGGACAGTTCCATCGCATGGCCGGCCTCTTTCCGGCCGTGGCCCATATTGTTCCCGACCGATCCGAACCCTCCCCGGTGGAGATAACCCTGAACCGCACGACATGGTTGGGTAGGGCCGGAACCCCACTGCGCGGTTATCGTAGCAATAATTGGTCGATCGAACCTTTGGGCGCGCTTTCGGGTTGCGTGGCGCAAGCGAACCATCAATACGACGTGGTCGCGCGCGACCAGGCGGTAGGCAGCCGCATGAGCTTGCACTTTGCCGCGCAGCCGGATCTCTTGTCGGCCTTCTTCCACCCGCACGCCTGCCGGCAAACGGTGGCCGATTCTCGCACCCCGATGCCCGAGTGAGGCTGAGTGGCCCGTCGGGCCGGTTCCTAAATCCAATTAGCCGTCTACCACTACGGACCGGCGTTAGCTGCATCTGCGGTGGTATTCAGTAACCACCTTAATTGGTTACACGTCTGCGGCGAGCCACGATGGCTGACTTTTCCGAAAAAGAGACTCTGGAGATTTGCGCAAGGATTGCCGATTAATTAGTCTATACCACTGAATCGGCGCATGCGCCCACGTTTTTTCCCCTCTCTAGAGCGGAATACTCCTATGATGGCCGCGACTAACCGCAGGACAATGCCTTCCGCGCAATGTGTGAGGGTGTTGGCCACCCTTCTTACGCTGGGCATGCTGGGCGCCGGTGCGGGCTCCGCCGCCGCTCAGACCAACGAGTCGGACTTTCGCGCCTACCCCTTGCGATATCTCCAGGCCGGCGACGTACAGCAATCACTGAAAGCCCTCGTGGGCCCCGACGTAGAGCTGATTACCGACGCCAAATTCAACCGCATTTTGGTGCGCGGTTCCGCGCAAGCTCAGCAAATCGTAAAGTCCACGCTGGAAACGCTGGACCAACCCAAGACGTCCGACCCGGCAGCCACGGCGCCGGCCGCATCGGCACCGGTGCTGAAGGTCTACTCGGTCAATAACGGAAACGTGCTGGCCGCGGCGGATTGGTTGCGGGGCCAATTCAGTCGCGAGGTGGGCGTTCGCGTGGCGGCCGATCCGCGTACGGGGCAGCTACTGGTCTACGCGCCGCCGCAGTTGCAGCCGCAGATCGCCTACCGTTTGGGCGAAGCGCCGGCGATGCCGCGGCCGCCGGCCGCCACAGCAGCCGATCGCTCAGCCTCGGCCGCGGCCGAGCCCGCGCAAGCCGCTTTTTCACAGACCGTGCAACTCCAACAACAGCCGGCCCAACAAATCGAAGCAGCCCTGATGAAGGCGTTGGGCGATCGCATGACCGCCGCGCGCGCCCCCGGACCGAGCGGCGCCGCCTATTGTCTTCACATGGCGGGGGGCGGCCTGCTGACGGTCGATCTCGACTACTCCGCCAATCGCGTGACTATCCAGGGCAATGGCACCACCGGTCCGTCCTGCGTACGACTGATTCAGACCCTCGACCAGGCGTCCGCCGACACCGACGGATCGCCGACCACCCGCTTTGTCGCGCTGCGGACCAGCAAGCCGGCCGACATCCGCCGCGCGGTGGATGCGATCGAAACGAGCAATAACTCCGCCGCACGGCCGGCCGGTGAAATGGGCGATTATGCGCGGCGGCCGGGCGCAATGCTGAGCATGATGATTCAGAAGCCGGGCGAGGGCGATACCGGAGCGGCTGCGGCCCAACCGGCGCCTTACCAATTCGTCCAGGCGCCGCCGCAACCACAGCCCGGCCTCGCGCCCGGCCCTGGGCCGACAGGCGCGGCTCGGCCCCGTGGGACCAACCCGGCCGGGTTGGTCGGCCCGGTGCAAATCGAGATGCTCGACGGGCTGGATGTGCTGGTCATGCGCGGCAATCCCCGCGACGTCGAGCAGATCATGCAGATCATTCAACAAATCGAGAAGCTCAGCACCGAAACCGAACCGTCCATCGAAATCTACCCACTCCAGCACGTCGACGGCGAATCGCTGGCGTTCCTGGTGAACCAGCTCTACGCCCAAGTCTTCTCGGCCCGCCAGGGAAATGTGACCATCACCGCGCTGATCAAGCCCAATGTGCTGTTGTTGGTCGGTCGCCCGGAAAACGTTCGCACCGCGCTCGACCTGATCAAGCGACTCGACCAGCCCGTGGCCCCCGAAACCCAGTTCCAAGTGTTCCCCTTGAAACATGCTTCGGCGATGACCGCCCAGGCAACGGTGCAGGATTTCTTCACCAGTCGCGGCGGATTGAGCACGCGGGCGCGGGTAACGGCCGATTTCCGCAGCAACTCGCTGATTGTTCAGGCCAGCCCCGGCGACGTGGCCGACGTGGCCGCATTGATCAACAAGCTGGACACGCCGACCAGCGACGCAGTCAACGAGTTGCGGGTCTTCGACCTGGAACATTCGCTGGCCACCGACGTGGCCAACATCCTGCAATACGCCATCAGTTCGCCGATGGGCGGCATGGGGGCGCGGCCGGGAATGCCCGCCACCGGCGCGGGCGCGGGGGGCGCCGGGGGAATGGGGGCCCTGGGGGCCATGGCCGGGAAATCGGCGATGCTGCGTTTCGTCACGGTCGACGCCAAGGGCCAGAAGATTCTCAACTCGGGGATCCTTACCGACGTGCGGATCACGCCCGACATGCGATCCAATTCGATCCTGGTTTCCGCCCCGGCCGACAGCATGGACTTGATCGGCGCCCTGATTCGAGAATTGGATCAACGTCCCGCGGCCGCCGCCGCGATCAAGGTCTTCACGATCGTCAACGCCGACGTGGCCGGCATGGTGAACATTCTCTATTCGGTGTTCGGCCAGACCGGCGGCGGCTTTCAGCCGGGGCTCGTGCAGAGCGGCGGGGGCGAGGGCGAAAGCTCGATCATTCCCCTGCGCTTCGCCTACGACGTGCGTACCAACAGCATCATCGCCTCCGGCTCGCAGAGCGATCTGGGCATCGTCGAGGCGATCCTGCTGCGATTGGACGAGAGCGACGTGCGGCAACGCAAGACCACCGTCTACCGCCTGAAAAACTCGCCGGCCCAGGACGTGGCTAACGCTATCAACAACCTGGTTAGCGCCGAGCGGCAGATCCAAAACGAGGCGCCGGGCCTGGTCAGCCCGTTCGAACAGCTCGAACGGGAAGTGGTGGTGGTGCCAGAGTTCGTCAGCAACAGTCTGATCGTCAGCGCCACGCCGCGATTCTACGAGGAGATCCAAGCCCTGGTGGAAAAACTCGACCAGCGGCCGCCGATGGTGATGATCCAAGTTTTGGTGGCCCAGGTGCAATTGAACGACTTCAACGAGTTCGGCATCGAACTGGGGCTCCAGGACTCGTTGCTGTTCGACCGCAGCGTGCTTAGCGCTATCAACACCCTCACGACCACCAGCACTGCGGTAACCAATAACGGCACCGGCGGCACCACTACCGTCACATCCCAAAATCAACAAGTGATTGGCGGCACGCTCGCCCCCGGCTACGGCTTCAATAACCAGCCGGTCGGTAACAGCGCCGCGGGGGCCAACACCGTCGGCCTTCCCAACTCGCTGGGTACCGCCGGCAACGTGGCCGGACAGGGCCTGTCGAACTTCGGCGTGGGCCGCACCAACAGCACCTTGGGCTACGGCGGCCTGGTGCTCTCGGCCTCCAGCGACAGCGTCAGTGCGCTCTTGCGGGCCTTGCAGCAGGACGAGCGGATCGAAGTGCTCAGCCGCCCCCAGATCATGACCCTCGACAACCAGGCCGCCTACATCCAAGTCGGGCAACGCGTCCCCCGCGTCAACAGCTCCTCGATCACCACCGCCGGAAACCAGATCAACACCATCACCCTGGAAAACGTGGGCCTGATCCTGGGCGTCACCCCGCGGATCAGTCCCGACGGGCTGGTGGTGATGGAGTTGGACGCCGAGAAATCGGCGCTGGAGCCGCTTTCCAGCGGGATTCCCATCTCCGTGCTGACCAACGGCCAGGTGATTACCTCGCCGATCATCGACATCACCACCGCGCAAACGACCGTGAGCGCGGTCGACGGCCAGACCCTGGTCTTCGCCGGCATGATCAGCAAGGAAAAAGACGTGATCAAGCGCCGCGTGCCCTATCTCTCCGACATCCCCGTGCTCGGCAGTCTCTTCCGCTACGATTCCACCACCAAGAATCGCACCGAGCTGCTGATCATCATGACGCCGCACATCATCAAGACCGAAGACGATATGGACCGCATGAAACGCCTCGAGGCCTCGCGCATGAGTTGGTGCCTGGCCGACGCCGAGTCGCTGCACGGCGACCTGGGAGTGCGGGGCCGCAACGACCACTGGCATGACAGCGAAACCCAGGTGGTCTACCCCGACCAGGAACCGGGCGCGCCGCAGCCGGCCCCGAGCGGAAAACCGTCCCCCACGCCCACGCCCGGCAGCGCCGAAATGATTCCCACTCCGCCCGAGGCCCCCCAGGCCGAGCGAAAACCGCAAAACGTCCACGTGGACGAAAGTGTGCCGTCGCTCAATCAGCCTCAGAGTCCCGCGGGCCAGAAATCGAGTCAGTCCAATTTCCTCCCGCAGAATAGCCAACAAGCGTGGCAGGGTCCCGCCCCGATTGCCGGCCCGGGCTGGCAGAGCACGCCGACGACGACGCAAGTGATGCCGCCGGTCGTGGCAGCCGCAGCGCCGGCCAACTACACCGTGCAGCAAGGGCCGCCGCAGGCGTACGGCGGCGGCGTGATGCCGGCCGCATACGGCGCGCAGTCGTCTGCACCGCCGGGATCGGATGGCAGCGTGAGGCCGGCGGCCTACGGGGCTCCGCAACAACCGTGAGACAGAAAATCAATCCAAGAAGATAGTTCACCACACAACACGGAGAACGCGGAGAAGAAGCGAAGAAAAAGGAAACGGCGGAGCCAGGAAGGAGCAGTAGGGATGTTGGTCCATGAGCAATTGACTCGCGAAATCATCGGCTCAGCAATTGAAGTCCATAAGGAACTGGGGCCGGGACTGCTGGAATCCGCGTATGAAGAGTGCCTCTGCCATGAACTGAGCATTCGCGGTGTCCCATTCAGCCGACAAGTCGCGTTGCCGGTCGTGTACAAGGGGGTCAAGCTCGATTGCGGGTACAAGCTCGACGTGCTCGTGGAAGGTAAAGTCATACTCGAATTGAAGAGTGTCGAGAGTGTTTTACCGATTCACCCGGCCCAATTGCTCACCTATCTCCGGCTCAGCGGCATGAAACTCGGCCTGCTCATGAACTTCAACACCGCCCTCATGACGGATGGGATTACCAGGCTCGTCCTATGACCCTCCCCATTTTTTCCTTCTCCGTGTCCTCCGTGTCTCCGTGGTGTATTCCCAGTCTTTGTGTATTCAGAGAGTTCGCCATGTCGATCTTCCGCCGATTACGTTATCCGCTCCTGTTGGGGCTCATTGTGGGTTCGATCTCGGGCTGTTGCGAGTGGAGCTGCAAGAAGCCGCAATGGCTCTACGGTAAAGATGAGCCGCGGACGCCGGTGAAAGTCGTGGCGATGTGGAAAGACACCATTCTCTACCGCGCCGATCAACCGCAGCCGGTCCGCGGTTTCGGCGGCCGGCTGATGTTCTACGGTGAAAAGAGCGAGAAGCCGGTCAAAGTCGAGGGAACGCTGACGGTCTACGCGTTCGATGAAACGCACAGCAAGAAGGAAGATCCGCGGCCAACGCGCAAATACGTATTCACTGCCGAACAGTTTGCCTTGCACTATAGCAAGTCGGACATCGGCCACTCCTATAGCGTTTGGCTGCCCTGGGATGCGGCATCGAACCCCCCCTGCAAGATCAGCCTGATCGCGCGCTTCATGCCGAAGAAGCAAGGGGGACTGGTCGTCGGCGAACAATGCCTGCAATTGCTCCCCGGCCCCGAAGGCTTGACCCCCGCGGCCGAGCCGCCGCAAACCAGCGGCACGCCGAGAACCGCCAATCCGGTGCGCCCGGCCTCTGCCGAGGTCGAAGTGCCGGATCGGCTGGATTCCACAGCGCCGGCCGCCACGCTGTCGCCGGGCCTCCGCTCGGTCACCATCCCCGTCCCGCTGCAATCGCGGATGTATAACAGCTCCGCCGCGGCACCGCCGGGCGCGAACGGGATGCGACCGATCACGCTGCCCGCCACCGCATGCGCAACGCCGGGCGCCAGTTGGACTACGAACCCCGCGGGTTCGGATTGCCCAGTGTCGGGGCCGAGCTGGGAGTCGCCGAGCGTCGCGACGAACGATCCACGCTTCGCTCCGGTGTCGGCCTGGTCACGCTCAGCTCGTTACGAACCGCCCAAACCCCGGGTTCAAGGCGCGCCACTTGTTCCGCCAAGAAGCGATCGTGTTCTGTCTCCACTTCACCCTGAAGAACAGCAGTTGAACCCTGCACAGTCACCTGGATCGGCTTCTGGATCTTGAGACCCAACGTGTTGCCCAACCGCTTGGAAAGATTGCCGAGCATCGCCGTGGAACTGACGTTGGGATGCGCGAAATCCACGCTGAGCGATGCCCGGAACTGGGGAACGGGCGGGGCTGCGGGTTGTTGCTCACCCGCTCCAAATTGCAATTGCTGCAAACCTTGGGTCGGATTGACCATCGTGTTGCCGGCGGCGGAGAACTGGCTCATCACCGAAAGCGCGGTCTGGGAGTTGCCGCCCACGAACTGGCCCGGCTGACGATTGGATTGCAGAAACCGCTCCGAGCCGGTGATTTGTCCTACGGTGTTGGTGCCCGAGCCGCTCCCCGAGCCCAAATCCAAGCCGAAGCCGGTACTACTAATCCCTTGACCCATGCTGCGGCTGCCGAACATCCCATAGCTGGAACTGCCCTGGCCCCGGGCGATCTCGTCGGAGACGAGCGCGGCGACAAAACAAAGGATGAAGGCGGAAGGCGAAAGGCGGAAGATCGAGGAACGAATATGCATGGCCTCACCTAATACTGCGAACGATCAGAAAGGATATGAACCGCTCCCTATCGCCGCGGTTTGAATCATTTGCGGCCGCGCAGACTATAAAATGTCTGGTACCACCGTTTCCGCACGCAACACCACAGTCGCCATTTTCTGCCACGACCGCGACAAATCCATTCTAGCCCCAGCCGCGATTGCGGTCCACATTCGCGAGCCAAGGGGTGTCTGGCAGGAGTTCTACGCAAGGCGCGCGAATCGTGTCATTCTGAGCGCAGCGGAGAATCTACCTTGGTCCGCCGCGGGGCGTAGGTCCTTCGCTGCGCTCAGCCGTGACATCCCTAATGCTCAGTCCCACCCAAAAAAGCTTGCCACACCTGTGCCACGACGCGGTGGGTTTCCTGGATTCTATATCGGCCGCTACTCCCCCAGGTCTCCGGGGTAGATCACAGAAAGAAACAGACTAGGAAACCTAGCGATACCAGAAAACATAGGTAACGGAAATTGCCGCAACGAAAAGGGATGAAAACCAGAAACAACCCCTCAAACGCATTCGGCCAATTTGCTTCTCACCCCTCCTCGCTCAAGAACCACCAGCCCGCAGTAGGGGTTTCCATCCTTCATCCTTCATCCTTCATCCTTTCCCTCAACCGCTGGATGGTCGCGTCGTAACGGGCGCCGATGGAAGTGATCTTCATCCGCCGCGACTGGGGCCCGGTAACCTCGATGTCGATTTCTACCCGCTCCCGGGGTAGGCAACCGGCCACGCGATCGGCCCATTCCACCAGCACCAGGCCATCGCCTTCGAAATACTCGTCAGGACCCAAATCGAGAAACTCCTCCTCGTTGCGAATGCGATAGGCGTCGAGGTGATCGATCCGCCGCCGGCCCTGATAGTGCTGCATCAAGACGAAGGTCGGGCTGACCACCTCGCGGCGATCGGCCCCGCTGGCCACGGCAATCGCCTGGACCAGCCGGGTTTTCCCCGCGCCCAAGGTGCCGCAGAGCGCCACGACCGTGCCGGGGGGCAGCAACTCGGCCAGACTCGCGCCGAGCGCGGCCGTGGCCGCTTCGTCGCACGCGTCATAAATCCATGCGTCCATCAATCCATCTCATGTTGATAACCGCGGGGCTCGAAGGGCAGCAAGTCGCCGTCCTGATCGGCCAGCCAAAGACCGGGCTGCTCCACGAATCGGCCGATGGCCGTCAACGGCACTCCCGGCGGTGGCTTGGCCAGCATCCGCAGTGCCTCGGCCGGCGGAACCGCCAGAATCAATTCAAAATCTTCGCCGTCCGAGAGCGCGTGGTCAAGGGGCGTCGAGCCATCGCCGCGCAACGCCGCGAGCCGCCGCGCGGCGTCCGCGATCGGAATCACGGCTGCATCGAGCACCGCGCCGCACCCGCTCTCCTCGGCAATGTGGGCCAGGTCGATCGACAGGCCGTCGCTGACGTCCGTGCCGGCGTGCAACTCGAACTGCTCGTGCAAGGCGAGGGCTTCCTCGACCCGCGGCTGAAAATCCAGATGCGAGCCCAAGATGCTGCCGCCGAAGGCCCCCGTGACCACGATCCAATCGCCCACCCGCGCGCCGCCGCGCCGCAACGGCCCGCGGGGCGTCAGACTGCCCAACGCCGTAATGCTGACCACCAGTGGGCCGTCCCAACTGTTGGTGTCGCCGCCGGCGATCGCCACGCCGTAGCGTTCGGCCAGCGGCAGCAGCCCTTCGTAGAGCCCTTTGGCCAATTCCATGCCGCCGCGGCGCGGCAGCGCCAGGGCGATCACGGCCGCCGCCGGACGGCTCGCCATGGCCGCCAGGTCGCTCAAGTTGACGGCCAACGATTTGTGTCCCACGCGCCGCGGATCGACGCGGGCGAGTTCAAAATCCACGCCGTCCATGAGCATGTCGACGGTCACCACCACGTCGCCTTGCCGCGCCATGTCCAACACGGCCGCATCGTCGCCCGCGCCGAGTTTCAACAGCGGATGCGGCGGTAATCGCTTGCGCAAGTACGCGATCAGTTCAGATTCCATGACGGTGGCCAGTGCACGGCGCTGGGTGGCACGCCCAGAGGCACGAAGGGCGTGGTGAGCCGCACCACCACGCCCTTCGCTGCGCTCGGGGCGTGCCACCCAAGCTGGAATTCGTTCAAACCATTCTTGTGAGGCCCCTAAGCGACAAACGCTCTGTTCCCACGCGGTCAACTCGACCCGTTCCCCGCTTCACGCCGGCGGACCTCGGCGACCAGGTCCCGGAAGCGCACGGTCTCTTCGCCGAGGTGCTTCACGAAGCTGTTGCCTTCGGCGGTGCCCAGCACGGCCGTCATCTCGGCAGCGTTGCGGAAAGTGATGCGGCGGAAGGGGGAATCGAAGTCCTTCTTACGACTCAGATAAACCTGCCGGGCCACGTACTCCTGGATCTCGACCGCACGATCCAAGGCCGCATTCCACAGCGGCGCGGTCAGTTCTTCGACCTCCAGCAGGTCCACGAGCGTGGCAAAAGCATGACGCTGCTTGACCAGCGGGTAGGCCTCCCAAAGCCGGTCGTAGACCCGATGCACTTCGGCCCAGGAACCGAGCCCGCCCGACTTGACGTCCACCAACAACCGCTCCAAGTCGTCGCTGCGCACCAATTGCCCGCCCAAGTTGATCCACGATTGCTGCCGCGGGCCCGAAAGGTCTTCGCACATGGTGGCCCGCGTGGCCTTCGGCCGGGCCTGCAGATAGGCCAGCAGATTCGTCATGGCGTAATAGTGCAACATCTCGCGATAGGCCCGGTAACCCTCGCGGGCCTTCAGGATCACGGTCTTCCGCGACGAGTTTTCCAGCCCCGCGCCGAGGATCTCGATCCCGGCCGTGCGATCTTCGTCGGCGGCGAGCAGATCGCGGCCGAGCTTCTCCAGCGTCGCTTCGCCGTGGCCGTCCGGGGCTTCGCCGCGGTGGCGAAGGTAGCTCGCGGCGGTCCACCGCTCGAGCAGCCGCAGGGCTTGGAAGATCTCTTCCGCCGTGTCGGGCGCGAAGCAATCGAACTCCACGTGCTGGGCCTTGGTCTTCCGCGTGTCGCGGGAGTGGAACTTCCAGGTATTGCGGGCCAAGGCATACATGTTGTACATCCACCAATAGGCCGGCATCACCACCAGACGGTCGCGCGGGGCGTCGTCTGTCACCAGGGCCAAGGGCAGGGGGATATCCAGTTCGGCCGGATAGTCCCCCTTGACCAGCAGCACGAACGAGGCAAAACGGCAACTGTGCTTGAGCGTGGTGCAGAGCCCGGGCCAGAAGCCCCGCCCGGCCTGGATCTCGCCGTCGTTGGCGCGGCTGTTGTGGTTGGAGCCGATGGTCACTCCGGCGGCGATGTTGCTTTGCCCCATCACCAGCGAGGCCGTGAGGAACGAGTTGTTGTGGTGCTGCTCGTGGGCGGGAAACACCAGGTTGTTGAGCAGCTCGCAGCAGGAGACGGTGGAGTTGTCGCCCAGGAAGGAGTGGATCAGCCGGGCGCCGTACTTGAGCTTGCAGTTGTTGCCCATCACGAACCGCACCGCCTTGCAGCCGTAGAAGATGTTGCACCCCAGCCCGACGATGCCGTTGACCATCTCCACCCCTTCGCCGATCTGCGACGGTTCCTGCTCGTTGGAATGGATGGTCAGGTTCTTGAGCTTATTGGCCCCCTTGATGTAGCAATGCGGTCCGATCTTGGTGTCCTTGATGATCAAGGAGTTCTTGACCACCGACTGCTCGCCGACGGTGCCGTAGAAGCCGCGGCGGGAGTCGAACTGTTCCTGGGTCATCTCGTGGAACCGCTGCAATAGCGCGGCGTCGTCGCGATATTTCGCCCAGAGGTAGGCGTCGGCCGGCAGGATGCCGTCAAAGGGGAGCACCGCCCGGCCGCCCGCCTCGTTCATCAGATCGATCCAGATCCGCACCTCTTCCGGCTCGCCGTCCTTGACGATGCCGTTGCCGAACTTGGCGTGATTGGTGGTGTTCATCTCGTCGACGTTCAGAAGGATCACGTTGTCGCCGAGGATGTAATAGGCCAGGTAGCGGACGTTGTGGATCGCGCAGTTGTCGCCGACGTCGCAGGAAATCACCAGGCTGTCGGTGATGCCGGCCGGCAGCTTCAGGTCGTGGTGCTCGAGGATCACCTTTTCCAGCCGGCCGATCCTCACCAGCCCGGAAAACTTGCTGTTGTTGATCAACTGCGGGGTGAACGGGTCGGCCACCAGCATCTGGTCCCACTCGTCGCAGCTATTGCCGTTCTTGACCAGGGCTTCGATTTCGTCGGCCCGCAGATGCCGCCAAGAGCCGGGCGGCTTGCCCGACTGCTGCATCCGCAGATAGTACTCGTCTTCGCCGGGGGGCAAGTATTGCTCGGGCACGAAGTTGTGACCGAGTTTCTCCGACGGCAACACTCTTACGTCACTCACAGGCGGCGCCTTAGTTGGGTGGGGCATGGGGTGAGTTTCGTTCACCACACGCCCCGCACTCCTCGCTCCACACCTCAGAATTCTACCCCCGGCCCCATTCCAGCCGGGCGGCATTCCCGATTATGATAGTGTCGGAAACTCCGACAAGTTCGTTTTATGCCATTTTATCCGATAACGAGTCCTATGCGACCCGAACATTCGAACCATCCACCCCAGGAGACGCCGCCGCACCACGCCCGCCGTGTTTTGGCCGAGGGCCGCTTCGCCCGGCTGGTGGCCCAAGACGGCTGGGAATGGGTCGAGCGGACCAACGTGGCCGGCGCGGTGGTCATCGTCGCGGTGACGGAAGACGGCCGGCTGATCCTGGTCCAGCAATACCGCATCCCGATGGCCCAACCGGTGATCGAGATGCCAGCCGGCTTGGCCGGCGATTTGGCCGGCAGCGAGCAGGAAGAGCTGGCCGAGGCCGCGCGCCGCGAGCTCCTCGAAGAGACCGGCTATGAGGCGGCGCAAATGGAGTATCTGGCCGCCGGGCCCGCTTCGGCCGGACTGTCCAACGAGGTCTATACGCTGTTTCTGGCTGCCCGCGCGCGTCGCGTCGGGCCCGGCGGCGGCGACAGCGCCGAGAACATCCAAGTCCACCTGGTCCCGTTGGACGAGGTGCCGCAATGGCTCGAAGAGCGCCGGCGGCAGGGGCTGCTGGTCGATCCGCGGATTTACGCCGGGCTGTTTTTCGCCCACGAGCGATTGTGAGCGATTTTCCCTTCCAACCGCGCAGAGTATAAATCATGCTCGGCACGCTGCTCTTGATAACCGTGTTGATGGCCGTGCTGGTCGCCTGCTGGGTCGCCCAAGTCCTCGGCCTGCCCGGCAACTGGTTGATGGTCCTGGTCGTGGCGGTTTACGCGTACCTCGTTCCCGCGCACTCGGCGGCCGCCATTCGCTGGCCGGTTCCCGTGGCCCTGGCGGTGCTGGCGGCGGTGGGGGAAGCGGCCGAGCTTACGGCCGGCGCAATGGGGGTCGCCCAACATGGCGGCAGCCGCCGCGGCGCGCTGCTGGCCCTGGTCGGCTCGATGATCGGCAGCCTGGTGGGAATCTTCGTCGGCCTGCCGATCCCGGTGGTCGGCTCGATTGTGGCGGCCGTATTGTTCGGCAGTGCCGGTGCGCTCCTGGGAGCGATCTTGGGGGAGAGCGGGCGGGGCCGCACGCCGGCCCAGAGTTGGGCGATCGGCATCGCCGCCTTTCGCGGCCGGTTTCTCGGCACGCTCTTCAAGTTGCTATTGGGCGCCGTGATGCTGGCCGTGGTGTTGTTGGCACTGTTGATGCGGTAGGGTACGTGTTCGCGCGCGCCATGGGGCGTCGAAAACGCCGCAGTGGCGCAACCGTCCGCCCCGCGCTCGGAGCTGCCCCGCCGCGTCCTTGCGTTGCCCGCCGCTTATAATTCACACAGGAGTTGCCACGATGGGCGAATCGGCCGGAACGCGTTTTCGCGAGGCTATCGACGAAGAGCGGCCGTTACAGGTCGTCGGCGTCATCAACGCGTATTGTGCGCGGCTGGCCCAGCGGGCCGGATACCGGGCACTATACCTTTCCGGGGCCGGGGTGGCCAACGCCGCGCTGGGCCTGCCCGACCTGGGGTTGACCAGCCTGGCCGACGTCGCCGAAGAAGCCCGGCGAATTACGGGCGCCACCGATCTGCCGCTCTTGGTCGATTGCGACACCGGTTGGGGAAGCTCCTTGATGATCGCCCGGACGGTCCGCGAAATGACCCGCGCCGGCGCCGCGGCAATTCACCTGGAAGACCAGGTCGACGGCAAACGCTGCGGACACCGGCCCGGCAAGCAACTCGTTCCGGCGGCACTGATGGTCGACCGTTTGAAGGCGGCCCTCGACGCGCGAAGCGACCCCCGGGTGTCGATCGTGGCCCGCACCGATGCCGCGGCCGTGGAAGGCCTGGATGCGGCGATCGCACGGGCTGTCCAGTACGTGGAAGCGGGCGCCGACATGATTTTCGCCGAGGCCTTGACCGAAGTCGGCCATTTCCGCCGCTTCGCACAGTCGGTCCCCGTCCCGCTGCTGGCCAACATGACCGAATTCGGCCGCAGCCCGCTCTTGGGCCTCGCCGAGCTGCGTGCGGCGGGCGTGCGGCTGGTGCTCTATCCGCTGACCGCGTTTCGGGCGATGGCCGCCGCGGCCGCCCGGGTCTACGCCACGCTGCGCTCCGCGGGCACCCAAGTCGATCTCCTATCGTCGCTCCAGTCGCGGGACGAGTTGTACCAGGTTCTTGATTATCAGGCGTTCGAAGAAAGAATGGATCGGGAGTTGCAAAGGCGAGGCCAGTCATGATCGACGTGCAATCGTCCGCGGGATTGGCCGGCGTGGTGGCCGGACGGACGGCGTTGAGCACGGTCGGCCAGGAAGGCTGCGGGCTCACGTACCGTGGTTACGCCATCGAGGATCTGGCGGAATACGCCACGTTCGAAGAAGTGGCCTGGCTGCTGTTGCGCGGCCGGCTGCCCGGTGAAAACCAACTCCACCAGTACCGCCAGTGGCTCGGGCGGCTCCGCCATCTTCCACCGCCGCTGGCAAACGTGCTGGAGCAACTTCCCGCGGCGGCCCATCCGATGGACGTGCTGCGGACCGGCTGCTCGGCGTTGGGATGCTTGGAGCCGGAAAGCGACACGCATACGGCGATGGCGATCGCCGACCGCCTGCTGGCGACCTTTCCGGCCATGTTGGCCTACTGGCACGCCTTCCACCAGCGCGGCCGGCGGATCGCCACCGCCAGCCAGTCCGACTGCGTGGCCGGGTACTTCCTCGATTTGCTGCACGGCGCGCCGGCCGGCGCCTCGCACCTGCGGGCGTTGGACGTGGCGTTGATCCTCTATGCCGAGCACGAATTCAATGCCTCGACCTTTGCCGCCCGCGTGGCCACCTCGACGCTGTCCGATTTCTACTCGGCGATTACCGCGGCGATCGGCACGCTCCGCGGTCCCCTGCACGGCGGCGCCAACGAAGCCTCGTTCGCGCTGATCGACTCTTTTGCCACGCCCGCAGAAGCGGAGATAGGCGTGCTGGAAATGCTGCGGCGGAAGGTAAAAGTGGCGGGTTTCGGCCACCGCGTTTACCGCAGCGAGGATCCGCGGGCGCCCATCGTCCAGCGTTGGGCGAAACGGCTCTCCGACGAGGCGGGCGATCTGCGATTGTACCCGGTCGCCGAGCAGATCGAGCTGGTGATGCGGCGGGAGAAAAAGTTGTTTCCGAACCTCGATTTCTATAGCGCCCTGGTGTTCCACTTCCTCGGCATTCCCACGAAATTTTTCACGCCCCTGTTCGTGTTCGCCCGCACCGCCGGCTGGTCGGCCCACGTGTTGGAGGAGCGCTCCGACAGCCGATTGATCCGGCCCACCGCCGAATATGTCGGTCCGGCCCCCCGGGCCTTTGTGCGGCGGGAGGAACGGGCAAGCGAGGAGTTAGAAGTTAGAATGTGGGCCGTCGACTAACTCCTAACTCCTTGCTTCTAACTTCTACCGTCCCAGCCATGCCCCCAGCCGCCGAATCCCGCCGCCCCGACGACCTCCTGGTGCGGATCGCCGAGTATGTTTGCGATGCCGCGCCGCACCGCGACGAGGCCTACGCGGCGGCCCGCCTCTGCTTGATGGACAGTCTCGGCTGCGCCCTGCTGGCCCTGACATTCCCCGAGTGTGCCCGGCTCGTGGGGCCGGTGGTCCCGGGCGCGGTGCTGCCGGGCGGCGCCCGCGTGCCGGGCACCGCATGGGAACTCGATCCGGTGCAGGCCGCATTTTGTTTCGGCGCGATGGTCCGTTGGCTGGATTATAACGACACTTTCTTGGCCGCCGAGTGGGGACATCCCTCCGACAATCTCGGTGCGATCCTGGCCATCGCCGATTGGCTCGGCCGCTCTCGGGCACGCTCCGGCCAGCCGCCGCTGTGCGTGCACGACGTGTTGACCGCCATGATCCGGGCCTACGAGATCCAAGGCGTGCTGGCCTTGGAAAACGCTCTGAACCGCGTCGGGCTGGACCATGTGCTCCTGGTGCGGGTGGCTTCCACCGCGGTGGCCACACGGATGCTTGGCGGCACGCAGCGCCAGGTGATCGACGCCCTCGGCAACGCCTGGCTCGACGGCGGGGCGCTCCGCGCCTACCGGCATGCCCCAAACACCGGATCGCGTAAGAGCTGGGCCGCGGGCGACGCGACCAGCCGCGGCGTGCGGCTGGCCCTTTGGACTCTCGCCGGCGAGATGGGCTATCCCACGGCCTTGACGGCGCCGCAATGGGGCTTCCAGGATAGCCTTTTCCACGGGCAAACCCTGACCCTCGCCCGGCCGCTGGGCAGCTACGTCATGGAAAACATCCTCTTCAAGGTTTCCTTTCCCGCGGAGTTTCACGGGCAAACGGCCGTCGAGGCGGCCCTCCGGCTCCATCCGCAAGTCCGTGGCCGCTGGGATCGCATCGCCCGGATCGTGATCGAAACCCAGGAATCGGCCCGGCGAATCATCACCAAGAGCGGGCCGCTGGGGAATCCGGCCGACCGTGACCACTGCATCCAGTACATGGTGGCTGTCGCGCTGCTGCACGGCACGTTGACCGCCGCGCACTACCAGGACGCCGCCGCCGCGGACCCGCGGATCGACTGCTTGCGGGAACGAACCGAGGTGGTCGAGGAGCCACGTTACTCGCGCGACTATCTGGACCCCGAAAAACGCTCGATTGCCAACGCGGTGCAAGTCGTGTTCGACGACGGCAGCCGGACCGAGCGCATCGAGGTCGAATACCCCCTGGGACACCGCCGGCGTCGCGACGAGGCCCGGCCGGCGCTGCGGGCGAAGTTCATCCGGAACGCGGCAACCGTGCTTGCCGAAGCAAGCCTGGGCAGACTGTCGGCTCTGTTCGACAATCCGGCCGGCTTGGACGCGACCACCATACCGGACTTTGTGGACGCCACGTGTATAATTCCCCAGTGAACTAATGATTTTCGCCATTGCCTGCCGCCGGACCGGGCTATGACCACCCTGCTGGAGTTGACACACGAAATTCAGGCCCAGGAGAAGGCGATCCGTCAGGGGGGGGCGATGGCTGGCCGGCAGCGTCAGCAACAGCTTGGGCGGTTGACCGCTCGCGAGCGTCTGGCCGAGCTACTGGACGTGGGCGCCCCGCTGTTGGAACTGGGGATCTGGGCCGCTTGGCGGATGTATCCCGAGTGGGGCGACGTTCCTGCGGCAGGGGTCGTGACCTGTATCGGAGCCGTTCATGGCCGGCCGGTACTGGTGGTGGCCAACGATGCCACGGTCAAGGCGGGGGCCTTCTTTCCCCAGACCGTGAAAAAAGTCCTCCGCGCCCAGCGGATTGCCATGGTCTTGCGGTTGCCGCTCGTCTACCTGGTCGATTCGGCCGGCGTGTTCCTGCCGCTCCAGGACGAGATCTTTCCCGACGAGGACGACTTCGGGCGGATCTTCCGCAACAACGCGGTGATCTCCGCCATGGGAATCCCGCAGTATGCCGCCGTGATGGGCAATTGCGTGGCCGGCGGGGCCTATCTGCCGGTGCTCTCCGATACGCTGCTGATGACCGAGGGAAGCCAGTTGTACCTGGCCGGTCCGGCCTTGGTGAAGGCCGCCATTGGGCAACAGGTTGACGCGGAGGAGTTGGGCGGCGCCCGCATGCACGCTCAGATCAGCGGCACGGCCGACTACCGCGAGCCCGACGATCATGCCTGCTTGCGGCGGTTGCGGTCGCTGCTCTCGGCGCTGCCGCCGGCCGGCCCCGCGGCGTCTCCCGCCGAGACAGCCCCCGAGCGCGACCCCAGCGACCTGTACCAGATCGTCCCCGCCGACGGTCACGGCGAGTACGACGTGCGCGACGTGCTGGCATGCCTGGTCGATGCGGGCTCGATCGACGAGTACCGGGCCGAGTACGGCCGCACGCTGGTGACGGTCCTGGCCCGCATCGGCGGCCGGCCGGTGGGCATCGTGGCCAGCGGGCGGCAGCGGTGCCGGGCGGGGACGGGCGAGATCCAGATCGGCGGCGTGCTCTATGGCGACTCGGCCGAAAAAGCGGCCCGCTTCGTGATGCAGTGTAACCAGACCGCGCTGCCGATCGTGTTCCTCCAGGACGTGCAGGGGTTCATGGTCGGCCGGCAGTCCGAGGCCTCCGGGATCATCCGCGCCGGAGCCAAGCTGGTCAACGTAGTCAGCAATAGCGTGGTGCCGAAACTGACGGTCGTGATCGGCGGTTCCTTCGGGGCCGGAAACTATGCCCTCTGCGGCAAGGCCTACGACCCTTGGTTGATGATCGCCTGGCCCTCGGCCCGCTATGCCGTGATGGGCGCCGACCAGGCCGCCGAGACCCTCTTGAGCCTGCACCTGCGCGACGCCCAGCGCGAGGGCCGCCCGCTTGCGGAAGAAGAAAAGCAGCGCCTCCGCCAGCAGATTCGTGGGCGTTACGAAGAGCAAACCGACATTCGTTACGGCGCGGCCCGCGGTTGGGTCGACGCCATCGTCGCACCCCATGAAACGCGGCAATGGTTGGCGGCGGTGCTGCGGATGATTCCGGAAAAATCCAGTTGGGGAGAGTTTCGCACGGGGATGCTGCAAGTGTGAGAGATGGACGGAGGGTGGCATGCCGTCACGACGCGCAGCGTCGGGTCGGCATGTGCATTGTTCGCGACGAACATGCCCACTCGCGGTTTCGCCGCGTGAGGGCATGCCACCCAATTGCCGTGGGTACTTCTGCATTGACAATAATGAACATCCTTGGAGAAGAAAATGTCTGCTCCGATTCGCATCGGCAATGCGCATGGTTTCTGGGGCGACCGTCTCGACGCCGCCGGCGAAATGCTGGCACGGGAGCCGGATCTGGACTTTCTCACGCTCGATTTTCTGGCCGAGGTCTCCATGTCCATCCTCGGCTTGCAGTGGTCGCGCGACCCGCTGGCGGGCTGGCCCCGCGATTTCGCGGAGATCGTCCGCTCGATTGCTCCCTACTGGCGCCGCGGCGGCCGCTGCCGCATCATCACCAACGCCGGTGGCTTGAACCCGCTGGGCTGCGCCCGGGCCTGCCGCGAAGTGCTGCAAGCCGCGGGATGCTCGGGCCGCACCATCGCCGTGGTTTCCGGAGACGACGTGCTGCGCCTGGTCCGCGGCGGCGAAGTGGATCCCGAGTTGCTGCAAAACATGGATACCGGCCAATCGATGGTCGACGTGTTGGGCCAGCTCGTCACGGCCAACGCCTATCTGGGGGCGCAAGGGATTGCCGCCGCGCTGGCCCGCGGAGCCGACATGGTGATTACCGGCCGGGTGGCCGATCCCAGTTTGACCGTGGCCGCCTGCGTCCACGCCTTCGGCTGGCGCCGCGACGATTGGGATCGCTTGGCCGGCGCAACCGTCGCCGGGCACTTGATTGAATGCGGCGCGCAAGTCACCGGCGGCATTTCCACCGAGTGGCTGACGACGCCCGGCGCCGAGCGGATCGGTTTCCCCATCGTGGAAGTCGCCGACGACGGGAGTTGCGTGGTCACGAAGCCGCGGGGGACGGGAGGACGCGTCTGCGAGCAGACCGTCAAAGAGCAACTGGTCTACGAGATTGCCGACCCGGGCGCGTATCTCTCGCCCGACGCCACGGTTTCCTTCCTTTCGCTGCGCGTCGAGGACCAGGGATGCGACCGCGTGCGGATCAGCGGCGCCCGCGGCGGGCCCGCGCCGCCGCTGTATAAAGTCAGCGCCACCTATCGCGACGGTTTTCGCGCCCAGGGGCAATTGCTGATCTGCGGCAGCGACGCGGTGTCGAAAGCCGGCCGCGCCGCCCGGGCCGTGCTCGACCGGCTCCGTAGCGGCGGCGTTTCGCTGCGGGAGACGATGATCGAATGTTTGGGCGCCGGAACGTGCCGGCCGCAGGGCATCGATGCGGCCCTGGCTCCGCAGCTTCGGGAAACGGTGATGCGGATCGCCGTGGCCGACGACTCGATCGAGGCCGTGGAACGTTTCGCCCGCGAGCTGATGCCGCTCATCACGGCCGGACCGCCGGGGACCACCGGCTATGCGGAAGGGCGACCGCAAGTGCATCCGCTGTTCCGCTTCTGGCCGTGCCTGATCCCACGGGCCCAGGTGCAATCGCAAGCGAGCGTCCTCACAGCGACGACCGCTTCCGCGACGATCCCCGAAGAGGCGGAAGAGGCGTGGCCCGGCGGGCCGATCGAGCCTCAGAATGTCGATACAACAGCGGGCGCCACGGGTGGCCTGTCTACCCGTGCCTTGCCGGACGCTGCCGGACAAGCCAGCGGTGACGCCCGTGCATTGCGGTTGGGCGACATCGCCTACGCCCGCAGCGGCGACAAGGGGATCCACGCCAATATTGGGGTGATCGCGCGGCGGCCGGACGATTTTACCCGGCTCTGCGGCGAAGTGACCGCCGCGCGCGTGGCGGCGTATTTCGGCATTGCCGACGCGGGACGCGTGGGCCGCTATGAGCTGGCCAATCTATCGGCGTTGAACCTTGTGATCCACGGCATTCTCGCCAGTCCGCTGCGTGCCGACGCCCAAGGCAAGGCCCTCGCGCAAGTGCTGCTGGAAATGCCGCTGAACAGCGGTGAGGAAACGAGTTGACTAATCGGGTGGCACGCCCAGAACGAAGTGATGGGCGTGGCGCCGCAAAACCACGCCCTTCGCTCCGCTCAGGGACGTGCCACCCTGCACCCTCACCCCCTGCCCCACTCCCACAGGTGGGAGAGGGGAGGAGGAAATCATGAACACATCCCTGTTGATTGCTGAACGGCCGGACGACCGCACGGCGATTCTCACGCTCAACCGGCCGGAGCGGCGCAATGCTTTGACCATCGAGCTGATGGAATCCCTGTGCGAGACCTTGGCGGCGCTGTCCCAAGAGCCGCGGCGGCGGGTGGTCGTTCTCCGCGGCTCGGGCCCGGCTTTCTGTGCCGGCTTGGATCTCTACGAAGCGGCGGAAACCGATCTTGCCCAGCGCAGCGCCGAGTGGGTCGCCCGCACCTTTCAGGCGGTGGCCGAGAGCCCGCTGGCCACTATCGCGGCCGTCCATGGGGCCGCGTACGCGGGTGGGGCCGGGCTGATGGCCTGCTGCGACCTCGTCGTCGCGGCCGACGATTTGCGGGTCTGCTTCCCCGAGGTCCGCCGCGGCTTGGTGGCCGCTTTGGCGGCAGCCGCCTTGAGTGGGCGCGTTCGCGACGGCGACCTCCGCGAATTGCTGCTACTGGCCGAGCCGGTCGATGCCCAGCGAGCTTTGGCCATGGGCCTCGTCGAGCGGGTTGTTCCCGGGCCGCAACTGCTCGCGGAATCGCAATCCATGGCCGCGACGCTATTGCGGGGGGGGCCGGACGCGATTCGCGACACCAAACACTTGCTTCGCGACCTCGGCACCACCGATCGCGAGCGATTTTTCGCCACCGCCCTGCAAGTCCATAAGCAGGCCCGTTCCGGTGACGAGGCCCGCGAAGGTCTGGCCGCCTTTGCTGAGCGCCGCCCTCCGGCATGGTCGGCCGGCATAGAATGAAGCGGGAGGAGCCATCCCATGTAATGATGGGTGGCATGCCGTCACGACGCGCAGCGTCGAGTCGGCATGTTCTTTCCCAGGAACGGACATGCCGACCCTTGGCTTCGCCAAGTGACGGCATGCCACCCGCCGAGCACCGCCCTCCGGCATGGTCGGCCGGCATAGAATGAAGCGGGAGGAGCCATCCCATGAGCACCCCGATCCCGGTGAAAACCGCAGTGGATCGAGAACGGGAAAAACAACTTCGCCAGGCGGAAGAATTGTTCTTTTCCGGACCGCCGCGCCGCAGCATCGCCAAGGGGCTGTTCTGGGGACGGTTGGCCGGCGATCTGCTGTTGCCCTACCCGCGGCTGTCGGACGAGCACAGTCAGAAGGTGGCCGCGGCCCTGGACGAGCTACGGGCTTTCTGCGACGCGCATCTCGACCCGGCCGCCATCGACCGCCAGGCCGAAATTCCCCGCGAGGTGATCGACGGCCTGGCCCGGCTGGGCGTGCTGGGGATGACCGCGCCCGAGTCGGTCGGCGGGCGGGGCTTTCCGCAAGTGGCGTATTGCCGTGTGCTGGAAGAATTGGGCTCGCGGTGCAGCGCCACGTCGATCTTCGTCAACGCCCACCATTCGATCGGCATGCGGGCCTTGTTGCTGTTTGGGACCGAGGAGCAGAAGGGGCGCTGGCTGCCGGACCTGGTGGCCGGACGGAAGTTGGCCGCCTTCGCCCTGACCGAGACCGAAGCGGGCTCCGACGCCGCCAACGTGCAGACCACCGCCGTGCCCGCGGCCGACGGTTCGCATTACTCGCTCAACGGCGAGAAGCGTTACATCACCAACGGGGCGATTGCCGACGTCTTGACCGTGATGGCCCGCACGCCCGTTGCCGGCCGCGGCGAAACCCAGGTGACGGCCTTTCTGGTCACTCCCGACATGCCCGGCTTTCGCGTCGTCGAGCCGCGGATGGAGAAGCTCGGCATCCGCGGCACGGCCACCGCGCGGCTGGCTTTCGAGAACATGGCGGTGCCGAAAGAGAACGTGTTGGGACCGCTGGGCAAGGGACTGAAAGTGGCGCTGACGGTGCTGGACTTCGGCCGCACAACGTTCGGCGCCTGTTGCACGGGGATGGCCAAGACCTGCCTGCGGTTGGCCGCCGAGCACGCGCGGCGGCGGGTGCAGTTCGGCCATCCCCTGGGCACGTTCGAGTTGGTCCAGGAGAAGCTCGCCCGCATGGCGGCTTGGACCTATGCCATGCAGGCCATGACCAGCGTGACCGCCGGTCTGATCGACGCGGGCGGGGAGGATTATATGTTGGAAACGGCGATGCTCAAGGTCTTCAGCACCGAGGCCTTGTGGCAAATCGTCAACGACGCCTTTCAAATCCACGGCGGGGCGGCCTACTTCACCGACCGACCGCTAGAACGCATCCTCCGCGACGCCCGCATCAACCAGATCGGCGAAGGGGCCAACGAGGTGCTCATTTCGTTCATCGCACTGGTGGGGATGCGAGACGTGGGCGAACACCTGCGCACGATCCGCGACGCGCTCTGGAGCCCCTGGCGCCAACGGGCATTGCTCGGCCGCTTTGCTGTCGATACGCTGGTCCGCCTGCGGCTGCCCACGATCGGTCTGCGGTCGCCGCAACTAGCCCGCCCCGCGCGGACCTTGGGCCGAGTGCTTCGCCGCTTCGGCCTGACGGTCCAATGGGCCCTCGTTCGCCACCGCGAAGCGATCCTCGACCGGCAGCTTGTGCAGCAGCCGATCGCGCTGGCGGCCATGGAATTGTACGCCTCGGCCTGCGTGTTGAGCCGCCGCGACGCGGACCTCGCGGCGGTTGCTTCCCCCGAGGGGCCAGCCGGTTGGGAAGCAGCGGCCGCCGAGCTGTTCTTGCGGCAATCGGCGCGTCGCGCCCGCCACGCGCTCTTTCAACTCCTGGACGACGACCGTGCGGCAATCACGCACACGGCGGGGCAAGTGCTCGCGAGAGTGACGGGGAATGGCATTTAACCGCCGAGCTTGCTCGGCGTGACTGGGGAGTAAGTAACCCGAGCGGCCGGGTGGCACGCCCACAGTGCAGCGATGGGCGTGGCTGACAGACCGCACCGGCGTGTGGTACAATCGCCGTCGACGGCGCCATGGCCTTCCAGGCGGACTTGAGTGTGGTTTGGCAACGCCATCGCAATGAAACACCAAGGAGCGGCAAATCGATCATGATTGCCATCCCGCATGAACTGTCGTGGGCGGCTACGATCCGAATTGCAAAGGGCCAAGCGGGCCAACCCAAGGCTGTCGTGGCTGAACGCACACTCGTGTTCTCTTTGTCCAAGGCGACATCCTTTTGTTTCGGTACTCCCGCACGTTGTTTATGTGTGATCCCTGTTGCCTCTTCACCCGATAAGAAACCGGCTGAGCACGAAATCGTGGTCCAAATAATTCGTAAACCGTCGGGAAAGAATCCCATTGTGCTGACGGCCGAAAGGATTATCCTGGCCGATGGAGAGACTGGCAAAGTCGTAGTAAGGGGGCCCGATGGCTCCGAAACCGAGGTCGAGGCGACCGTTTCCCCGGTCAAGCCGACCGGGCCGGGCTGATGGCGAGCGTCAGAACAGAGCCGGCCTCGCCGAAGTGATCATCGTGACCTCCTCAACTGTTCCATCCTACTCGACGGAGAACGCCCATGACGACCGTAATGCCGACGGATGTCCTGCCCGAGGTCGCATCGTTCCTGGCCGGCGGCCCGCTCCAAGCGGTGATCGGCGGCCGCAGTGTCGCCGCCTGCAACGGTGAAGTCTTCGAGACCCGCGATCCCGGCTCCCGGAATCGGCTGGCCGAAGTGTGTGCCATGCAACCGGACGACGTGAATCGCGCGGTCGCGGCGGCCGCCGACGCATTTGCCCACAGCGGCTGGGCCACGATGGCGCCCAACGATCGCGGCGTACTGCTGCACCGCCTGGCCGACGCCGTGGAGAAGCGCAAAAAGATCATCGCCCAGATCGAGTCGCTCGATGCGGGCAAGGTGCTCGCACAGGCCGAGGGGGACGTGCAGAACTTCGTCGATACGCTGCGCTATTACACCAACATGGCCCTGCACGTGCAGCGCCGCTCGGCACTGGCGGTCTCCGGACACGAAGCCTGGACGATCCGCAGCCCGTGGGGCCCCTGCGGTTTTATCTTCCCCTGGAACTTCCCCTTCCTGCTCATCGGTTGGGGCATATCGCCGGCCCTGGCCGCCGGCAACACGGTGGTCATCAAGCCGGCCGAGGACACTCCGCTCTCCGCGATCTACCTTGCCCGCCTGGCCAAGGAAGTGGGGATTCCCGACGGCGTGATCAACGTCATTCCGGGCCTGGGCGAAACGGCCGGGGCCGCGCTCTCGGCCCATCCGGGCCTGAAGCGAATGTCGTTTACCGGCTCGCCGGAAGTCGGCCGCCTGGTGGCCGCCGCCTGCGGACGCAACCTGGTGCCGGCCAAGCTGGAACTGGGCGGCAAGGGGGCCGCGGTGGTCTTCGACGACGTCAATGTCCGCCAGACGGCCCGCAAGCTCGTCGACGCGATCACCTTCCACACCGGCCAGGTTTGTTGCGACGCCACGCGCTGGCTGATCCACCATTCGATCTACGGCGAACTGGTCGAGGCCTGCGTCGACCGCCTGAAACGGGTGGCGGTCGGCCATCAACTGGACCCGGCGACGCAGATGGGGCCGGTGGTCAACGAAAAGCAGCGCGACCGCGTGCTGGGCTATCTGCGGCGCGGCGCGGCGGAAGGAGCCGAGGTGGTGTTGGAAGGGGGTGCGGCGGCCGTGCCGGGCCACGACGGCTTCTACGTGAAACCGGCGCTGCTGGCCGGCTCGCTGGAAAACGTGGCCGCGCGGGAGGAGATCTTCGGCCCGGTGGCCTACCTGGCCTCGTTCAGCGACGAGGAAGAAGCGATCCGCATGGCCAACCATACCGACTACGGTCTGGCCAACAGCGTGTGGACCAGCGACCTGGGCCGGGCCCACCGGGTGGCCGAGGCGATGGTGGCCGGCAGTAGCTGGATCAACGCCCACAATCTCTTCCCCCACGGCGTGCCCTACGGCGGCGTGAACAAGAGCGGGATGGGCGGCGGCGTGCTCTCCGTGGAAACGTTGTTCGACTATTGGCGAGGGCAGTCGATCGTGCGGCCGCTGTAAATGAGGGGGAGGGGGCAATCGTCTTCCCTCTCCCGCTCGCGGGAGAGGGTGGCGAGGAACGAGCCGGTTGAGGGCGGTTGGAATTGACAGTTGGCTCCTCGTCCCGAAGCTCTGCTTCGGAACGCACCACGGCGAAGCTCCGCTTCATCCTTGATACTGCCAACGACAGAGGATTCTGTAAGCGAATTCGAAGCGGAGCTTCGCGGACGATGTGTTCCCAAGCGGGAGCTTGGGAACAAGATCCAAACAGGGTGGGGTAGAGCCGAATGTTAGCGTTGGTCCAGAGAAGCGGCAGTAATGGGAGACTCCTGCGTTCTGATGTTCGGGCTGCCCGTGTCGAATGGTATTTTCCGTAGCCCAGGCGTTTACGCCTGGGATCGTTGTTATCGACGTAACTTTTGATCTGAAGCCCCTTTAGGAGCGGTTGCGCGATGGTCTAACAAGCCCCGTTATCGGGGCTGGAGAGCACTTCTTTCGGCCCATCGAGGTCCCAGGCGTGAACGCCTGGGCTAGAGAAAAGGGAGCCCGACCATACTCTCCGCGACTAGGGCAGTGTACACTATTGCAGGCGGTAAGTTATGCTTTAGCAAGACGATGAAGAGCGATGTAGGGTGGGTCGAGCGCAGCGAGCCCCACCATTTTTTGGCCGCGCCCTTGTGGTGGGGCTCGCTGCGCT